>Ga0157372_10000315_pt1 | contig 53309 bp, 39 predicted proteins | sample C55metaG_FD_115307 | JGI IMG/M metagenome (GOLD analysis project Ga0157372, IMG submission 115307) | Corn rhizosphere microbial communities from Kellogg Biological Station, Michigan, USA - C5-5 metaG | ecosystem: Host-associated > Plants > Roots > Rhizosphere > Soil | place: USA: Michigan...
AGCTCACGCCGCCATCCACCCAGATGTGCCCGTCCTGCAGCACCGACTGGAAATACAGCGGAATGCTCATCGACATGCGCACGGCATCCCTGAGGGGCATATCCGGCGTGGTTTCATGCGAAAACACAAGCGCCGCCTGCCTCGTAAGGTTGGTGCTTACAATGTACAGGTGCTTGTATCCCTTTGCCTGCGCCTGTTCGGCAAGCTCCCGGAATGTGTAATCGCCCTTGCCGGTCTTGCTTTTGATATATCCTTCTATCCACGACCTGAACTTATCACCTTTGTACCAGCCGTATTTCTTCGTAAGCCCAAGCAGCTCGCTGAGCAGGCTCCCGTCTTCAAAATCCTTAAAATTTGTTTTTGAAATAATATCGGATACTTCCCGGTAAGAATATCCTAAGGCAAGAAGGGTGGCATTGATGGCTCCGGCCGATGTGCCCGCCACCCGTTTGATGCCCGGTAAAATATTCATGGACTGGAGCACCTCGAGCGCACCGCCATAGGCGATGCCTTTTACTCCGCCGCCTTCAAATACGAGATTTTTAAAATTGTAATTCATGGCTTTATTTTTATTTGTTATATGGATAAAAAAATAAATTCCTGCTCGTTTGTGAGCAGGAATTTACCGGCAGAATTATAACCTCACGTCTTCGTGATTAATGATTTTTGCACCATCGGTATATACCGTAGTAAAATAATTGTTGCCGTTTTTAGTTGTATAGCAGGTCCAGTTTAAATTGGCCTGGCTGGGATTGCTGGTAAGGGTATATCCCCGGTCAGTGAGATATTTGGCAATATCAGCGCCAGTTACGCCCGTTAGAGCCTTGTTTTTCTGAAAAATTGTGATATATTTGTTTGAGTAATTCTTTGTAATGCACCCAGAACTTGCATTACTGTTTTGAAGGGAACACGATAAGAAGATTACCGCTAAGACTTTAATTGTTTTCATGATTTTGAGATTTTGGTTTGTGTAATGCAAATCAAGACCTCAGGCTGTTCATTTCATTGGACACTTTTAGCAGTTTGTGACATGCCCGTTAAATAATTATACTGACTACTCACTATGATCGAATTATTCTCCCTTATCAAAAGCCTGAACCGGGAAGAGGTGCAGGTTATCAAGCTGAATTTCAGAAGGACCCTTCCGGGCGACGAAACCATCAATCTTGCTGAAAAATTATTTGATCTTGTTTTGTCACATCCCGCAACGCCAACGGATGAGCAGCTCGCAGACGCGCTGTATTCGGGCAATGTGAAGGTCTCGGCTATTGCCAAGCTTAAATCGCGGCTCTTCCAGTACATCGTGGATGCCATAAGCTCGGATGCCACTTTAAATAAGGAAAGCATATTTGACGAAAGCGACCGGCAGGAGCTTCGCATCCGGAAGAAGATGCTGCAGTTCCGGGCGCTGTACCGGAAGAAGAACCGATCGGATTTCCAGGTGCTGATCCATGTGCTCTCCGATATTATTAAGGAAGCGAAGGAATATGAGCTGTACGACCTGCTGCTGGAAGCGCTGAACCACAAAATGCTCTTTTGCAAGCTGAGAAAGGGATTTGACGATGTGGTGGAGATCAAAAAGCAGATAGAGCATTATACATTTGCGCAAAATGCGATCGTTAAAACGCATGACTATTACACCGACCTTATTACAAACAGGGCACATATCCAAAAGATAAATCCTGCGCAGGTAAAGATCCTGTTCAAGAATGCGATCGATGATATTGAAGCCTTCATTAAGGTAACCAACTCCTCCTTTATGAAGTATCTCTGCAAAATGCTCCAGCTGGACGAACTGCAGCGCGAGAACAAACATGCCGCCACCATTGATGTGTGCCTCGATCTCATCAGCCTGCTGCACGAGCATAAGATCCTGTACCGCGACGAGCGCATGGGAAATATTTACGATAACATCAGCTATTGCCAGGTATTTAACAGCGACTTCGAGGATGCGATCCTGAGCGCGAAGAAAGCGCAGGAATATTATTCACCTAATACCCGCAGCTATATCATTTCAAGGGAGCAGGAGTTTTATGCGACCTTTTATTCGGGAGGCTACCGGACGGCTCATGCTATTATTTCCAGCATACTCGAACATCCGCAAAGCACGGTGGGCGGATTCCAGGCTGACCGGTTCATGTTCTTAAAAGCCTGCACATTATTTAAGCTCGGGGAATACAGGGCTGCGCTGAACATCTGCAGCTTCACGCTGGAGATCTCGAAGGATAAAGGAAGAGGCGATCTCGGACTTCGCTACCTCAAGATCCTTTGCCTCATAGAGCTGGGCGAGCACGACACGGCCTACAGCTCGATAGAGGCTTTCAGAAAAAGCAAGAGCAGGAATTCGGGGAAAGATATTATATTAATAAGGGACGAGCTGATCTTCCGCGCGCTGAACGAGTTTGCGCATGATGGTTTCAGCCGCGTGCCAAGCCCTAAGCTGCTCGAGCTGCTGAATACCTTATCGGCCAAGGATGAAGAGCATTCCTGGAGATATTACAGCCATGAGCTGATCCCGATCCACACATGGATCCTGTCAAAAATAAAAGCCGACCAGGGGGTAAAAGTGTCAATTCATAAGAAATAACAATACTTTCAGGGAACCACGGTGTATTCCGTAATGGAAATGCTGCACCTGTATGAAGGGCTGTTGTTTATAAAAGTGCCCGAGAAGCCCGTCGGCAGCCAGAACGGATAATTCCCGGAAATGGCGCTGAGCGGCGAGGTAAAATATGCGATGTTCTGCCCGGAAGCGTTTTTCAGGAACACAGCCGCCGCCGAGCCCGAAGAGCCCATTGAAACCCCTTCTATTTTCCAAATTTTGTTCGCAGGTACCGCGATAGCTTTGGTGCTGTCGGCATGAAGATCGTACAGGATCACCCGGCTGAACTTAAGCGCCGTATCCTGGGCAGCAGCCTTATTGTTAAAAAATGCAAATGCCAGGAAGATGGCAAACGGGAGTATAAGCTTGTTTTTCATATTGATGTGATTTTAGTTTTTCCGGTGCAAAAAGCCCTTAATCTCTTTAAGGACGCCCAAAATAACCCTTATTGAGCCGGCTGTCAAGGACAGTTTTTCGAAAATGAGACAACCTGTAAGGGGGTATCCGGCCTCTCCGCCCCTGCCTACCTATGTCACAAAAGTGAAAAAGTGTCCAATGACGTCCGGATCCGATTACGGTATTTAGCGATACAGAACATCCCCCTTATCGTTAAACTTTTTTTATGGACAGCATCATTCACCTCGTTAAGAACATGCACGCGGGCGAGATCAAGCTATTGCGGCATTTCCACAAGCTTCAGCAGAATAATGACATTAAAAAGAACCTTCTTTTTGAGAAGGCCATTAAATGGAAGAACTGTAATGACCTTAAGAACATAGAAAGCAAGGCGCTTCTGAGTATTTACGGCACAAAGGGAAAATCGGCAAGAAGCTTCGAGAAGCTGAAGCTGCGCCTGAAGACGGACATCCTTAACATTATGCTGCTCCAGGATTCATCGGCGAAATCCCTTTCGCGCCATGAGACAGCGGTGTTTGAATGCAGGCGATTGATCCTCCAGGCGGATGTGTTGCTGGGCCGCGGTGTGTACAAGGAAGCTGTCGGCCTGCTGAAGCGCGCTTCCCTGATCGCGCAGAAGAATGAGCTCTATACCGAGCAACTGCTCATCGACAACCTCTTTGGCAGCCATAACATTGTAAAATCGGGTGAAAGCGAGCACATTCATTACAGCAATAAGCTGCGGGAGATCACTTCCCTGATGGAGAAATCGCTCTTTGCAAAGTATTTTCATGACGAGCTGATGGCCTGCAGCCTGTTCAAAAGCCACATTACACAGCCGGTGGACGAATGGAGGGAAAAGCTGGACCGCATCAAGCAGGATCATCAGTCGGGCGGATCGGTTAAGATCGGCTTTTACTACAACTTCTCCGCCCTTCACTTCTACAGGCACATCAGGGAATATGATAAATCGCTGGAGTTCGGGGTGGCGCTGCACAAACACAGTGAGCTGTACGAGATCTACCAAACGCCTGCCTACCTCGGAAATATCAACAGGGAGGTGGCCAGGTGCTTTTTATTAGCCGGTCAGTCGGAAAATGCGATCAGGCATGCAAAGCTGTCTATACGGCATTTCGGCAACGACCAGATGAATACGCTGTCGGCACTCGAAACCCTTTTCTTCGCGCATGTGAACCAGCAGGAATACAGAACAGCCAAGGAGATCACGGAAAAGGCGATGGCCTATCCTTACCTGAAGAACAATCACCTGATCGGCGCCAAGTGGTGGTTTCTTCGTGCAGGCGCCGAATTTAAAATGCATGAGTTCATGAAGGCGATCCAATGCCTTAAAAAGTGCAGCGAGCTGTTCAAGGATAAAAACGGCTGGCTGCTGGCCTATACTTTTTTCGAGGTGCAATGCCGCGTGGAAAGCGGCGACCTCGAATGGTTCGAGTACCGGCTTGAAGGCATCAAAAAACTCATGCTCAGGCATAACAGGAAAAAGTCGGCCGGCCACAGCCAGCGCTTCGACCTCATCTTCCGCGTGCTGAAGGCGCTCAATAAGAACAATTATGATTTTGCGAAAACCTGCAGGGAGGAAAAAGACAGCATTAACCTGCTCTCGAAAGGAGAAGGTACTGCCGGCTGGCATTTAACGGGCATGGAGCCTGTGCGCTTCGACGAGTGGATGAAGGCCAAGGCGGCAATGTAACAAGGGAAGGCTGTTACAGCGTACGGCCTTCCTTTGCGAGCTCCCGCACGATCCCGTCCTGCAACATGCCCGAGGTAACAACCTTTGATCTTTCATGGAAAGCCCTTAAGGTGGCATGGGAAACGATATTGCTGATGAGGGAACCGCTCAATTCATATTTCCTCGACAGCTGCTCCATATCAATTTCCGCATCCGGAGGAATTGCTTCAGAGAACGCCTTTTTCCAAAGAACCATGCGCTCTTCCTGTTTCGGCATTGGAAAATAAACGACGGATTGGAACCGCCGCAAAAAAGCGCTATCGATATTATTCTTCATGTTCGTTGCAAGGATCACAAGGCCTTCATGGTATTCTATTCGCTGCAGCAAATAACTTACCTCCTGGTTGGCGTAGCGGTCGTGGGAATCGTTTACATCGGTGCGTTTTCCGAATATGGCATCTGCCTCGTCAAAGAACAGGATCCAGTCTTTACGCGCGGCCCTGTCGAACAGCTTGGCGAGATTCTTCTCCGTTTCACCAATATATTTTGAAACAATGGTGGAGAGATCCACGCGGTATACGTCCCTGCCTGTTTTTTTTCCGATGAGGCAAGCCGACAGCGTTTTTCCGGTACCGGGAGGCCCGTAGAACAAAGCGCGGAAGCCCGGCTTTAACTTTTTGCCCATCACCGGATCTTTCAGTAGCAAATGGCTGTGACTGATCCAGAGCTCGATCTCGGTAAGCTGACTGCGTGTTACGGAAGACAGTACAACATCCTCCCAGTTCATCGCGGTGCTCAATAGTTTTGCGGGAAAATCGGGGCGCAGGTCCGGCTTTCTGACCATCCCGCGGAGCACAAGATCAACAAAATCGGGAGAAGCAGTGAGCGTGCTGCTCAGCTCGGGCTCGGTGGCCGAAGTGTCTTCAAGGTAAAGAATATTATCCCTGTAAAAAAGATGCTCCTTGCTAAAAAACGAAAGCAATTGAAGCCTTTTTACCAGATCATTTCCTGCAATTATAAACACCGCGGTTTCACCTGTTGGAATAAATCCATGATGATTTTTGCCGGTGGCGCCTCCGAAAAGAGTATTGGGCTTGGGGGTTTTAAATATATCCAAAAGCGCAGGCTGAAGGTGCGGTGAAAGAGCAAGGACAATAATGATCCGCTCTTCGAAGCTGAAGTTATTCCTGTTTATAAAATCAGCGTAAGGAGAAGAGAAAGCGGAAAGGTCGGCGGGTTCAATCTCGTAGATGCTTGAATACGCCTCCGGCGTTCCGGCATTGATCTTGTCCAGGTGGTACAGCACTTTCGACAACCAATCGAGATCCGCTGCCACTGCCGAAGAAAGGTGCTCCTTTACTTTACTTTTATTATTGATGAGAGTTTCCATTTTATTTTCCGTTTTAATGATCATATTCCAGTACACAACCTGCCGGGAGCTTTTTCCTGATGTCTTCTTTCGTTTCCTTTAAATAGGGGTTACCACTCAAATTCAGCCTCCGCAAATTGCTTAAATGATACAGAGAGGGTGAAATGTATTGCAAATAGGTCATATCAGCAATAATACGGTCCAGTACATGAACAGATTCTGTGGAAAGTTCCAGAACCGTAAGCGCTTTTAACATATCAATATGATCAGGTATTGAGTCGATAAAATTCCGGCTAAGATCTAAGGCTCTCAGTTCCTGCAGCTGTGTTATATTCCTGGAAATTTTTTTTATCCCGCAACCTTCAAGCCCGAGGTAAACAAGATCCAGGTTCTTTATATAATCAAAGCTTACAGTTCCGGCAGAAAAATCATTATGCTTCAACTGAAGGGAATCCAGTTTTTTTAAAAGCATAAAAGAAGAAGGAAGGGTCTTTATTTTATTCTCTGAGATGTCCAGTGTTTTCAAATTGCCAAGTGCCGAGAGCGTCTTTATTGATTCCTCCCAATTAAATTGTTCCACCGTTTTTGAATTATAGCCGGAAATAAAAATAAGCTTTTCCAGTTTGCTTAATTTCGATAAGCTCTTTGGAAAAGCTGTCATTTCATTCCTGTTTATATTTAATTCTTTCAGGCTTTTACATTGAGAAAGACTGTTCATTGATGATTCCCAATCGAGCATGTTCAATTGCTGAAGGCTTACTTTTGACAGAGATTTCAGTTTTTTCATAGATTTCGGGAGAGCCTGAAATCTGCAATCAATAAGAACTAACTCTTCAAGCGCTTCCAGATCACTCATTGAAACGGGCAATGATAATAAGTTCTGGTTCGATTGCAGCTTTAAATAGTTCAGGCTTTTCATTCCGGTCATTGCAGGAAGTACTCCAAGGCTGGTATAGGAGATCTCCATCCTGTGCAGATTTTTCAGCTTTGAAAAATCAGAAGGCAATTCCAGTACTTTTTCATTGCCACTAATCACAAGCTCTTTGAGATTGCCCAGGTAAAACAACTCAGCAGGCAGCCCGCTCAACAACGGATTATTCTCTATCCTTAGCTTTTCAAGCTTTGCCAGGAAGCCGGTTTCAACAGGAATGGAAGTGATTTTAGTTCCGGAGATCCACAGGATCTTCAAATTGAATGCGCCACCGATGGATGCAGGAATAGACGAAATAGGGCTATAATAAAGAAGAAGATTTTTTAATTTTTTTAAATTACCAATGCTTTCAGGCAAAACAGCTATAGCGCTTTCAAGAATATGGATCGAAGTAAGATTTTTCAACTGACCGATTTGCTCGGGCAATGAGTAAAGGGAACCTCTGATATATAAATTTTCCAGCTTTTGTAATTTTTCAATTGAGGAAGGCAGAAAATGAAAAGAAGTATAAAAAAGCGCTAAAGTTCGAAGATTCGGAAGTTCAGTTATAAATCCGGGCAAAGTATCTCCTTTAAAACGCTTACCGGAAATCGTCAGCTCCTGGAGATTTTTGAATTTTGGCATTTCAGTTTCTGCATTCTGGTCAACATCAGCAATAACCCCATCCAGGGATAAGCGATACACCTTTTCCGGATTTTGACTCGCCTGGCGGATGGATGTAAAAACAGGCTGCGCTGCAAGTGTAGCGGAATCAAGGGGCGCTGACTGGCCGTACACCTCCACACCGGTAATAATGAAAACGGCAAAACAGAGGATGAGTCTGCTTAAAGAGGCATAATTGCATGCAGGATATTTTTTCATTTTATATCTGATTCTGAATTATCTTGGATTTGTTTTTACAAATGCACTTGGATAACCTCCGGACCTTATCGTATTCAGTTTGGCCATTGCATCATTCACATTTGCAAAGTTCCGGACAAGTAAGCGCGTGCTGCCATCCGAAGCCGGCTCAGTTACACAAGTCCAACCGAGTGCTTCGTACGTCAATTTCTGCGTATTCACATTTTCCGGGGTACTTGCCATCACCTGGATACTGTAATCGTTGACTTTCCCTGTTTTGAATTTTTTTCTGTCCGCGCTATCCTTTGCCGTATGTGAAGCAGAAGCTTCGGTTGGGATCTCACCTAGATTTGCCGGTATTAGCTTACCGCCAACAGTTACAGTTACATTCATTTTGGCAAAATCGGCCTCTTTCAGGCCTTTTTGTTCAAGAATAAGTTTTAAGAATGATAGCGACCTTAAAGCACTTAATATTTCATTATTGTTCCGACTTATATCACCATCCGGATCTTTTATAAGAAGATCCTCCATTACAACTGCATCCCCGAAAACAGTCCCGCTTATATATTCATTATAATAATCAGGGAAATCATTGTTGAGGCCCGAATTAGTTCCTGTACCCTGGGGATCTGTGGTGGATGAAATGTTCATAAAGTTACCGGTTCCGCCCGCCTGTGATGAACGATATGTTTCAAGCATCGCAATAATTCCATCGTAATCCAGGGTGCTGTATCTCGGATCTGATTTGTAATAAGAAGTAAGTTTAACTTTATCCAATTCTTCTATCTTCTTAAGTAATTGCGCATCTGTCAACCCAGGATTATCATCCCTAAATTTCTGAGGCAACGGAGCGCCGGAATTTATTCCTTTTCCTTCCAGTTTAAAAAAGCTTGAAAAATCAGCACTTCCGGTTGTTGTAGAAGTAAGCATTGCCATAATCGCACTGATATTCAATCCATCTGAAAATTCGACTATTTTGGTTGCCAGTTCATGATCTGAGGTTCTGGATGAATTCTGTAGTGTTGGAATACTCTTTGAAATAAAGCTACCGGAATCAAACAATTCCTTGGCTTCCAAATTTTGTACTATACCATCGAGTCTTCCATTAGTTGTTACCATTAACTGCACTTCATCATCTCTGCTGATTGCTCCGGCGGCCGGCAGAGGAGTGGTTCTTGTCACATTTATGCGTACAGGTGAACCAGCATAAGTTGCATCCAGCGAAATATAAGCTCCGGTCATTGTTCCTGTAGTGCTGGGGACGACTACGATTCCGGGAATTCCTGTACCTGTCGTACTTGTACTACCGGGAACACCCAAAGACCCATTTATCGTTATTGTAAAAGCTCTTGCCAATCGACCTGTTCCGGCTGTGATAGATAAAGTTAAAGTTGACAAGTTAGGTGGAGGTGCGTCAAATCCATATGCATTTAGCATGATCTCCAATGTTGTGTTGCCCGAGGGATAATTTACAGTAAGGTTATTGCCCACAAGCCCCTGGCCAAGTTGCGGCGTTGGCACTCCCGCTGCGGCACTATATGCAAAATAACCAACTCCCACAGGCATACTTGTCGGATTTCCTCCAACGCCTGGTGTTCCGGAGCCAAAAAGACCTGTGCTTGTACCTGTATCACCTGAAGATGCCAGTAAAGAGTCTCCCATTGCTGTACCCGTTGGAGCTCCCATTTGGGCAAACATTAGTTGAGCCTGAGCATCAATAAGAGTTTTTATTCTATTTTCATCATTCAAAATAGCTCCCAATTGGGTCAGAAACCCTGTATCACTTGCTGCTGCTATATCTCCCGAACCATACTGAACAGGCTGATTTATTACAGTTCCGCCAGCAGCAAGATCTCTCGTTAATTGCGATAAGAACACTGCTTTTTCCATTACAGCCATATCCGGATTCTCAGAAACCAGGTTAAATGCCCAACCGGGAACTGTATTTACTTTATCTACATTTCTGATCTGATTCAAAACTGCCGTGTAGTTTAAAGAAGAACTCATAAAATCTGTAGCAGCAGGAGTTGCAGAGGAGTTAGGATCTGTCTCAGCGGCTGGATTTATGAGATACTGATTATTCGTTTCCATGTACAACTGCCTTGTTTTTATCATTCCCAAAACGTAAGCAATTGAAGATCTTTGAAGAACAGAATATTGGCTGAAAGGAGGATTGCCTGTTACAGGAGGAAGATAGGAAACTCCTAATCCATTAGCAATTACGGCTCCCAATACAGTTTCCATTCCTGCTACATCCATTAATTTAGGACCGGAAACGCCCGCCGTAGAAAATGCCAAACGCATATCCTTATCTGCTAAACCTGCATCAATCTGTCCATTCCTAATCAAATTGGTTGCATTCGTCAATGTCTGCCTCTGTATCTTCGGCTTTATCTGCCCGCTCTGCTGCACCGTATGCGTAAGCTCATGCGCCAGCAGATGCTTGCCTTCATTTGAAGAAGGATTGTATTGTCCCTGGTTAAAATAAATATCATTGCCATGCGTAAATGCTTTGGCACTGATATCCCTGCTCATCTGCACGGCATTGCTGTCGGTATGCACTTTCACATTGCCCAGGTCCGTTCCCAGTTTTGAACCCATTTCTTCCTGCACTTCCGGAGTTAAGCTTTGCCCGCTTCCCTTCGTTGAATTTATACCTTTTTCAACGGAGGCGGGAGCATTGATCCCCGACTGATTTTGTGCAGACATCTTTTGAATTGCCGGCTGCCCGCTATGCATCGTCCCTACATTTTTTTCGGTAGGGTCGGTCATTTTCCGGACCTTATTTCCTGTATTTATCCCAATGCCATCGTCGCTGCCATTTCCCGAGGACATCCGCATCACCTTATCGGCAACCGTATCGGCTTCTTTTTCCTGCTCGTCGTCTTCCTTCCCGATCTCCAAACTTGGCTGAATGAGAAGGTTCCCGGTATGATTTTGTTCTTTTGAAACTGGCTGAAACATAATACCTGTTCGATTATAAAATTTACACTAATTAAAAAGTCAGCTTTACTATTTTGATCCCCTCGGGGTCTGTAACCGGCATATACACATTTCCGTTACCATCCGTTACCTGATTTGTGAAATCGAAGTTTGATTCGATAGCAAAGAGATCGAACGGCGGCAGGATCTCTTTTTCAAGAGTTCCTTTATCCGAGAATACAACAATTTTACCCGCCTGCATAGGCGCTTCATTTGTATGGAAATAAAACCTGTTTTCAGCGTCAACCTTTACCAGCCTGTAGTTATTAGTTGCTCCTGATCCATTTTGTTCCGGTGGCAGCTTTATAATATAGGTAGTGATCTCACCTTTTACTGAATAAGACGTTACAAAGAGAGTATCCGCACTTTTCCAATTTGTATACACACTTTTGTTATCAGCCCTTATTACTACATCCCGTATAGGCAGTTCGGCGATCACCGAGCCCTCCGGCGAAATTTTCTTAAAGCCGGAATACGACGTGTACGTGTAGCAATTCATCTGCTTATCCGCGCCAACCAGGTTATTATACACACCTGCTTTATCGCCGATCGTTTTTTCCGAAGAACCGGAAAGATCAAATAAAGAAAGAGCGTATTCCCTGTTTTTCGCGACATAAACATTTCTGATGATGTTGTGTTGGTTAAAGGCTACTCCATTTGTATTGCCTTCAGACAATGCATATACATTCATCATTTTACCTGTGCGTCCATCAAACTCTCCAATAGCGCTGCTTTGGCCTCCTGCTAAAACATAGAGCCTGGAACGATCATCTATAAAAATCCGGCTGAATACTCCTTCAAGCGTATTCATGTCGAGACGGCCCACAGAATGCGTTCCTTTGATCTCCCAAAGCATTTTACCTTTTACATCCGATTTTGACAGGTGATACATTGACTTACCTCCCGAAGATAACATCTCCAACAGGTAAATATTCACGTCTTTATCCACCACATAATCCACTACTTTGCGTTGTACCATATCTTTCACAGCGGGCTCCGGCAATAAAGTCCGCCCGAGATATTTCCCATCTTCAGAGAAATGCCATACGACCACTTCCTTTTCATTCGTAATGTCATTGTCGGCAAACTGTTTCATCAAATGCATCGTTCCCGTGGAACTGAGCCTTATACACACGCCGGTATGAGTTTTCCGCATTTGCGCCGTATCCATCATTCCGAACGAGGGAGCATCAACCGGGTGGGATTTAATGTTCTCTGCATTTTCTCCCCATAAAATTGCTGTCTGAACTGTACATCTTACTTTTTGCTTTTCATGAAGGGCATCTGAATCCTGTTCCATATTTACTTTATAGCTTAAATTATTTATAACTTCCCTGTTGTATCTGTATGTTACAAAAAACAATACAAGATAACCATACATTCTATATTTCATCATCATTTCCATACCGGGCTGAAAAATTTAACGTTCGCATTTGCACCCGCATCAACAAGGGCCTTGATAGATGTACGCTGGAGGAACCTCGTATTATTGGGTCTGTCCCATAGGCTGATAATTTCCGGTGAACCGTCGCTATAAATATTTCCGGTGGCAATTACGATATGACCGGCAGCAGAATCAAAGATTACCAGATCGCCGGGTAATGGATTGGGAGATGTGTCGGGATGTAAAACATCATAATTATATATTTGGTTCCCTCCTCTCAGCAGATCGTCAAACGCGTTAATATTTGTGCTGATCTGGCTCACAACGTTATCATAATATGTATTTACCCAGGCCTTATCAACATATCCCGATCGTATAGCGCCATATAAAATCACTCCAAAACAATTATTCGTCGTCGTGCAGGGGTCCGGCTCGGTAGTGGTATATCCTCTTATCCATCGGGAGAAATCCGTATATACAACCTTGCCGTGTTCTCCGCTCCATTTAAATTCACCGGTTTCACCTGTGGCATGATTTCCGATACTGAAGCTGCTTTCCATCGCATTTAAAACTCCCGATTGCCTTACCGCCTGATCTAAATAATCCATATCCCCGGTAACAGGTACTCCTGCATTTTTATCCCTGAGCATCAGCCTTGCGGCAAGAAGCGCCTGCTTATCTTTCTCTTCATTTGATTCCGCGGAAGACTTCTTATAAAAATTTTCATATTCAACGGTATCACGAATGGCATTGTCCGACATTCGGGAAGGGTCGTTTTGCCCTACAGTTTCTTCACCGATATGAACAACGCCTATGGAACCGGTATCCTCCATTTTGGTCATCCGCTGCGTTTGTTCTGTACCGTCCTTCAGTTTAAAACGCAGGAGATATATTCCCGGAGGAGTTTCATCTCCCAATGAAATGAGAAAGCCCTCGGTTGTTTCAATAGCGAGCGTATTTATCACCTTTCCATTTATATCGAGAATATCGACCGAAGTAGCCTCTCCTTTTATGTAAACATCTCTTTTTCTTGGCGGATTCCCGGCATCGGGCGCTTTTTGTACGGCCGTTTGCCTTGGCGCTGCCATTCCTCCAGTTATGCCGTCCGACATTCTTCGTATCACGGCATCCGGCATTTTTTTTATCCCGGCACCGGGATCATGCATCTTTTTTACTGGTGCTCCGGGAGTGTGCATCAAAGGACTTTCTTCCTCTTCATCCGTTTCCTTCATTCGCATCACCTTATCCGCCACATGATTGGCTTCCTTCTCATGTTCATCATCTTCCTTACCCACTTCCAGAACAGGCTGAATAACCATTGGCGAATGCTCTTTGCCTACTCGTTGGATCTGTTGTAAAGCTCTCATGTTTTCTATATTATTAGGGCCAATGGTTTTGTGCTTTCCGGGAATGTTTTAAATAACATTTAAAACGATCTTATTTGTTTCCCACTTAAATTGCTTCAGATATTCAGGGGCTTTTTTCTTCCCGACCTTCAGTCTATCCGAATATATCAATTGAATTTCATAAATACCTTTCTCTGCCAGATACTTTGTAACGTTAAAACGGACTGAAAGATACTCGTTCGGCAATAAAACAAATTGACCGCTAAGTGCATTATTATCGCTTAAAGAAGAATACGGATTTCCCGGGGCGATAATGGTTTCCTCTGCAACTGCATCCTTCCTGTAACGAATGATAAAGTGAAACCTGGATTCATCGTAGGGGAAGAACTCATTTTTCATTTCCAGCACCTCATTTCCTGAATTTTTTAAGGTCACATTCAAAAACACAGGAGAACCGGCCCTTATTACATTTTTGTCGGTATCTATTGAAACTTCCATGGAAGAGCCATCTGGAATTTGCTCAGTCTGCACCCTGGAATATCCATCCCTTATATCACTTTTATAATTCAAAACCAGGATTGTGTTTTCCCCTTTATAGGTATCGGGCAATTTGTTGGCACCGGGTATGAGGATACCAAGATCTATTTTTACGGTACAGCCCGGCTGCAGGTATATTTTATGCGGGACATGATAAAGGGTATCATCCCACATGGCTTTGCGATTGCCATTTTTAATCGACACCTGGGATCTGTTATTATCAGGTCCTTTTATGAAGCAATTCATTTTTCCCGCATCCGGCCGTAAAAAAGAAATTACACTATCCGAAGAGTTTGTCACTACAAAATACACGTGCGTATTTACATCAATAACACTCACAGGCACTTCCCATGTTGATTGACATGAACTTTGTGCCTTCATATTACCTGCCAGCAGCATGGACAGCACAATTAAGAAAAATTTAAAGTAGTACCTCATTTTAGTATTCCTGTTCAGATTTCAAAAGCCCTCAGTATTCCCTGCTTTTTTTCCATTTTTTCCTGGCCGCCAGATCTTTTATCTCTTTTATATAAACCTCAAGAACTGCCTTGCCAGCTGCATACCCACCATCCATAGGAGTTTTGGGTGTATCATTAGGCACGCATACTTCCATGTAATATTTCGCAAACCTGGTCCTGAAATCATCAAAGATCATCTCTACTATCGGCGTTAATTTACCTACCGCCTCCATCCGGTTTATTGCATGAACAGAAACGCTTTCCATTTCCCTTTGGACGTCCGGCCAGTTTCCGGCGTTGTAAGAATCAGTTAATATGTCCTGACTCCAATGATGCATTTCATGTGCTTCGGAGGCTTTGGTAGAATGCCATTGCGGCCCCGCAGGGTACTTGGTTCCATAATCCTGCATTTGATTTACCACATAATCCCAAACATTTATGGCGTATGAGGAATTCGCAGCAGCTTCTTCCGGCCCTATTATATTATAAGGCTCAGAGGTTGCATTGGGTGTATTCATGCCATGGCTTTCCGGCTCGTCGGCATTCAGGCAGTGTGGAAAGTCAGGCCATGGATAAATTTCCATTTTCCCGTCAATGATCAGTTTTGTTACTTTAATGCTCCATGTATCGCTATTCGGATCTTTCACGTAATCGTATTCCACCCCCGGCGTATCGGCAGCAGGAATGGTTACATTCCGATATGATTTGCTGTTTAAATCAAGCGTAGCCGTTGGTGCCACAACCGGATTTCCGCTTTCCGTTGACGACACCTCTTTTGCCGTTGTGCCCGACACCGTCTGTGTTGCCGGGGCTTTTGAATCCGAGCCGGATTTTTTCTCATCCAAACCCGTATATTTATTTGAAGGGGAATAACTACCCGGCCGCCCTTTGTAGCTGCTCATTTGTTTTCCTTTATCTGCTTCATTAACGCTCATTTCCTTCGCTGGCTCTGTTCCTTCTGACATTTTATTTATAGCCGGGCCAGCAGACATTTTCTTAACTGGTCCCGGAGCAGACATTCTCATTACCTTATCAGCAACTGCACCGGCTTCTTCTTCCTGCTCATCATCTTCTTTTCCTACTTCCAATGCGGGCTGAACCGTCAAGACCGGAGAGCTCATGTAGTTCTTATTTTCCTGATGTTTCGCCATTTTACATGATCTATTTTTTAATAACCTCTTCTTTTATTTTATTACCCGATAACAGATCATACACCTGCAGGTAAGAGATCTTTGATTCTTCAGCTGCAACTATCACATGATCCTTATCGGAGTATACCCGCGATACATTCTTATACCTCTCCGTCAGCATTTCAAAGCCCGTGACCTTCTGCCATTTGATCTCCCCGGAGTCGGCATCAATTACAAACAGCCTCGCTCCAGGGGATGCCGGTGAATAGATCAGCAGCGTTAGAAGATTTCCGGATAAACAGCCTTTCATCACATCACCTTGCACAGGTATGCTTATTTCCCAGCGTTTACTAAGTCCTTCGCGCTCATAAAAAGCAACTACCCCGGAAGAAGGCTCGTACGATAAAAAGCCTTCTATAATACCATTCCTCCGGATGATCTCTGTTCCCGCGGCTACATGTTCCACTACCCTGCTTTCTTTTATATTAAATGCACTTGTAATTTTATTTCCGCGGATGGCAGTGGCATCCTTCATGAACAGCCAGCCGCCGGCAGCAGCTGAGGGTACAAACTCATACTTGCCTGATAAGGAAGTTAGCAGGGATACTTGCTCCTTATTATCTATTGTAAACAAGCGGGAGCTGTCTGCCCGCTGCGCGATAAAATAAATCTTATTATCATAACAGAGCGAATAATTCCCCTTCATCTCCGGCCCGGAAACCGGAACCTTGCTGATTTCCCTGCTTTGCAGATCAAGGGTGCAGATCTTCCCCGCAGCAGAAATGATATACAGATGGCGATCTGTTATATAGAAGACTGCTGTGTTAAGTGAAAGTTCATTTGCCGACAGGTCGGAGCAAAAAACAGGTTGTTCAACGGATGTATTGTATAAGCAAAGCCGCTCGCCCTTGGTGCTGAGCCAATATTTTTTTAAAAGTATGATCCTGTCGGGCCTTGCAACATTACATGCATATTTTTCCTTACCTGTTTCTTTGCTGAAGAGCCGGATCCTTTTACCGGTATGCACCAAAACATACTCATCCTCCTCGTATATTTCACCTTCGGAGCCAATTGCAATTTTTTCCAAAGAGGCCTTGTTCACGAGAGAGCGCTGAAACACTATATATCCCGCCGAATCCTGTGAGCAAACCTTCTCAGGGATCCCGAAACAAAAGCACACTAAAAAGGTTATCACAGACAGGAGCTTCATCTTCATTTTTTTGTTGTAGGGAGATCTATGGTTTCAATGTTTTTGTCTGATGTCTTACTTTCATTCCATTTTTTTGCCACTTCCACAAACTCATCGCTTATAAAATCATCGGATACGACTTTTATATCCAGCAGTTCAGCCTGCTTTTTTCAGCAGGGTCAGTCATTTTCCTGAATCTGTTGTGAAGCTCTCATGTTTTCTATAGTATTAAGGCTTTTAAAATGCCATCACTCAAGTTTCCATGCTTTAGGAACTGAATCAATTTTCTTTATTCGGAATGACGTACAGTTTTCGTCTTCAAGACAAACAAATCCAATTGAGGGATTGAAAAAAGCATGACAACAATAACAATTACTAAGAGTTGAATCACGCGGTCCGGTATAAATTTTTTCATAAACGTATACCTTTTCACCATCCATAGTATCTGTCTTGACAGGCATATATGTTTCAATCTTCATATTATAACCATTATTATCATTCCCTGAACAATCATAATGTTTTCGCTTTATTTCACGTTTTTCAAAAGACTTTTCTGAAAAAAATTCACAGAAGGACTTATTATCCATGTAATACCAAGTTCTGTTAATTCTTTTAAATGTATCCCTCGAAATAAGTTTATTATAATCTTCATATAAAAAATCTGAAAAAACAGAATCATTGAAAAATTTTCTGACCAATAGCTTTTCATATTTTTTACTTGAGTATAGATAAATTTCGACTGTTTCAGATTTAATATTCATCCTTGAATCTTGGCACGAACAGCCTATAAGTCCTATTATAAATATAATTGGAATCACCGAATGTATATATCTATTTTTTTCCATCACTTTATCATATATCTGTTAGGATCGGAAGCTGTATTATAAATTATTGTTTCAATTTTTTCGTTAATTTTATGAATCCAGGCTTGAACGGCTTTAGCATCATCTAAATTGAGAGTTAACGATTCTTTTGCGAGAGAATCGGAAATTTTGTCATTTGTTACCCAGTTTTGAAAATTGGTAACATTCGTTCTATCCAGCAACAATCCATACCAACTTATCAGTTCCAAATTAAAATTCGTAATTGAAAACTTATTTGCAGCAGTAAATTCTTTTAAGGAAGTGACAATCTCGCTTCTTGTACTATCTTCACTCATTGTATCATGATGGGTAGTACCGAAATTAGCGTTATACCCCATGTCAATCATCAATTGAGCATGTACTGATTCATGAACAATAGTGAGAGCTCTACCTAAGTCATTCATAGTTATTGTTTTTTGCGCTTTATCCAATTTAGTATCTGTATTTGGATTAAAATTGCTCGATACAGTTCCTCCTTCAACTAAAGAAGGATTACTTGCTGGATTAGGTCCATAAAGATCCTTTGTCGTAGTGTTTCCAGGACCAACTTGGTTTGGAGCTACGGCATAATTCATCTTGAGGTTGTATTTCGCATTATCTCCCTTAAAATCTGAAATTATCCCGGTATAAGTTGAACTAGTTGATGCAAGATTATTAAACACTTTTTCGTAAGCGGAGCCTTTCCAATTGTCTCCTTTTACAATTTCTTTTGGAGGCAGTTTAAATACTAATTTTGTATTTGTCAACAATTGTTCTGTTGCTAATTGTGCAGTTACTCCTTGGGCAGTTTTTGTAAAAACATAAACCTCAGCCATAGAAGCACCAGGTGCAATATTAAATGACCACTCACCTAAACCTTTTATTTCAGTAACAAAATCCATATCACCTGTAGTTTTAGGTTCTATACCCGGTTTTTTCAAATACAATAAAATGCAATCTGTTTTAGGATTATAGCCTTCAGGCAAATAAACAGTTTGAGGAAAATAACTATCATCGGCTTTCTTTTCCCTTTGCACCCTCTTATTAACCTTTCCGCTCTGCTGCACCGTATGCGTAAGCTCATGAGCCAGCAAATGCTTTCCTTCATTCGAAGATGGATTGTATTGCCCCTGGTTAAAATAAATATCATTGCCATGCGTAAATGCTTTGGCGCTGATATCCCTGCTCATTTGCACGGCATTGCTGTCGGTATGCACTTTCACATTGCCCAGGTCCGCTTCCATTTTTGAACCCATTTCCTCCTGCACCTCCGGAGCTAAGCTTTGCCCGCTTCCTTTCGTTGAATTTATGCCTTTTTCAACGGAGGCGGGAGCATTGATCCCCGACTGATTTTGCGCCGACATCTTTTGAATGACCGGCTGCCCGCTATGCATTGTCCCTACATTTTTTTCGGCAGGGTCGGTCATTTTCCGGACCTTATCGCCTGTGCTTCCACTCATTGCCGGCATTCGCATGACCTTATCGGCAACCGAATCGGCCTCTTTCTCCTGCTCATCATCTTCTTTGCCAACTTCCAGTGCAGGCTGAACCTTTACAGATAAAGGGAGCGTTTCGTTTACATCGGCTTTTATCATAATACTTATTTTTTACACTTTAGAAATTAACCTGGTTATAATGATAAAACAATTCAGTTCTGCTGAATGTATCTATGTACTCCCATATTTTATCCCTGTTAGCCGGATCATTTTGTTTGCAAAACGACAAATACTCCTCATATAAAAGTGAAAGGTCGAAGCTATCGCGGATGATCTTCAAGGTGCTTCCGTTATAAAACCCGAGATAACGCGGGCCCTGAAACCCTGCATTACAATTAACGAGGACAATGCACCTGTTTTCCTTTCCATGAAAAAGCACCTGAATATGCACTGCTGTTTTTTTCGAAAGCGTGATGCCTTTACGAAACAGCTTATTGCCTGTTGACCTTTTTAAATTTTCCTGGTGATTGCAATCATCTTTTAAATAAAGACCGGGATCCTTAATAAGCAGGTAAGCGCCCGGCCTGCAACCTGCGATCAGAACCAGTAGAACTAAAATATATGCGGTTTTATTTAACACCTGTTGTATATATTTGTCGCGGAGTTTTGCCCACCAGATCGGGGTTCAGATCTGCCGCCTTATTACTTGCATTTAATTCCCCGATTTTAAAATCGAGCGTGTTCTTTGCCAGGCTTTCCCTGAACTTGAGCTCAGCATCCATTCCCACCTGCTCATAATTATCAATAAGAAATTGAAAAAAATCCGCTTTTGCCTCCGCTTCCTTCTCCTCAGTAGCATCTTTCCAGGCCTTATGCTTTTTCATGTAATCCGAGTCGGGGTTGGCTGCATCCTTCACCTTTTTCTCATTTACTTCTATTCCTTTAGGTGTTGCAGTATCTATTACATCATGTGCCCCTATCGAGCCATAGAATTCAGTTTTACTTGCACCGTCGAAGCGGGTACCCCATAAGCGCGATTTATTATATTTCTGAAAGTTGAGCTCCCAGCCGGTCAGTTTGTCATCCTTCATAATTTTTTTCGGGGCGCCGAACTGTCCGCCGTTATAACCGTTGATATTTACAACAAATTCCAAGCCTGTATCTATCAGCGTTTTTATCAGCGTTTTGCCATAATCCGTTGAGTTGAGCGCGGCTTCTATCTCGCCACCGTTCACTATTTTACCTTTTGGAGTTTCCGTGAGCTTCCGGGAAGCCATCCTCCGGATCAGGGGAACTCCCGTATGCATCGTCCCTTGGGCTGAAGCTGTATGCATCACCGCCTGATCGTCCGCTGCCGGTTCTTCAACCTGCTGCATCTTTTGGTCAGACCGCTCATCAACCGGAGTTTTAATATTTTTATTTGCTTTCATTTCACATTCATTCTTATCATTATAGCTCACTTCATTTTATTCTTCTTTGACGGGAACTATTCTAACAAGGAAAAGTTCTTTTGGCCCGTATACAGGAAAATAAAATGCACCATCAACCTCTGCTATTTCTTCCTGAATATTTACATGAAATGTTGCCTTCGGATCCGGTTCATATGGATTTAGAGCACCAGCAGAATTTACCATTCCGGAAGTAACGAAAGAACACCACAGCTTATCAGTGTACCATTCCTCCCACATCAACTGCCATTTATCATTTTGGCGGTTGGTTACCCTGGCTGAAGAAAGGTCTTTGCCTTCAATAATATCAGTATAAAACAAGTGAAATGGCGTGTTCTTAGCTTTCTGATTGTAATTAAATGAAAGCAACGCAAGCCTTTTTTGCCCGGCATCAAATGAGCTCATGCTGATTTGTTTAGTAAAAGCATCAATTGCACAACCATTCGGCCAGCCGCCGGCCTTACCAAAAAGAAAATTTTGCCTGGATAGTTGTGTCGATCCAGGGCAATTCTGAATATAAATATTTTTTCCTCCGTAACTAATTTCATTGATAAGTGTGTCGTTTAGTTCATTTTTTTTAGCGGAAGACATTCTTAAGTTACTCCATGGAGGAGCATGAAATTTCTTAATTAGCTTGGACATCCCGCTTTTTTCGTATACAAACACAGCACAATTTTCCTTCTGCGAAATATCTTGATCTTCAAGCAGTATTAAAGATTGATCGCCCGGGAGAAGGATGGCGTCACGAACAAACCATGATCCGGAACCATCCTTCATTGGAGGCACGACAATACTGCGCACAAGACTGTTATCCTGACCATAAAAAAGCACCGGGCATTCAAGGGTATCTTCTTTTGAATCAAGAATCAAGGTTATTTGCCCGTCATGAAGTTTTACCAGCACCGGCGCCCTTTCCAGAACAGGCTTCTCGGCCATTGTCATGATGGGCTGGGCCGTCCTTGATCCGCGCCGTACAAAGCGTTCCGGCACGCCACCTGAACCATAAGGCGCCTGAAGGACAACATCGCAGGTCCATGGAAATTCACCCGCAACAAGTTCGTTTTTTTTATTTTCCATTTTATCTGCAGGAGAATTTTGAGGATCACATGCAGCAAGCAGGAGCCCTGTTACAATAAAGATTCTTATAAGCGTCAGATCATGTGTCATGATTTGATTATTTTACTGTTTCATCTACCCATGGTGGTATTACCCATGTAATTGCTATCTTTTTTACCTCGTCCATTCCTGCTCTTTTTAATGTTTGGTTAGTTGATTTTAGTACGATGGGCGACAAATCTTCCACCGTTGTTTTTTGTATCTGATCAACAGAACCATTCGACTCATTACTCCAGAAACTGAGAACTTCCGTCTCACCACCCGGATATTTCCCTGTTGCAATGGCTACATGTGTGGTCCCGTCAAACATAACAAGATCACCAGACTTTGGCCTGTTATCTGCACTATATGTTTGCTCAAATGAGCCTTTGGCCTTTAAAGAATTGACAATTAACTTATTAAGAAATATTTTTCCCTCTTTTATTCCCGCTTTTTTGGTATCAGGGTCTTTGCTATTTATTTTATCAAGCGTTTTTTGCGGCCACGGGGTCTGATAAATTCTATGAATAAAAGACTCCTTCACACGCCCTGAATTCATCGCAAACTGAAGAATCATTTCCCAGCAGCTCCAACCATAATTTGGATAAAGGTCGAAATCAGGTTTTCTTGCGTACTGCTCTCCCGTAGCCCAATATGAAAAGCCGGAAGTATTTGGATTAACAGGTTTGCCTTCAGGAAACCTGGTGCTTTCCGAATCGGGCCGTGTACCTGCCATACTCGACTGCCATTTCATATGCGTTCCAGCGCTCTGTTCTTTTTCCATTTCGCCGACAATGCTACCTGCAACATTATTTTTTGTAACGTACCCTGTTTTATCTGCTACTTTAACCTTATAAAAATCACCTTCCTCCGCAAGCACCTGAATCTTTGTTCCACGATCAAGATCGATTATTCTCTCTGAGGTGGTGCTGGCTTTACTATATAGCGGTGTATTATACATTGTTGCTATTTCAGCATCGTATGGAAAAGCAGTGGCGCGCTGAATCTTTTTTTGAATATTTCCGCCCTGCTGCATCGTATGAGTTAATTCATGCGCCAGCAAGTGCTTTCCTGCATGTGAAGAGGGGTTATACTGCCCCTGGTTAAAATAAATATCATTGCCGTGCGTAAATGCTTTTGCTCCTATCTCCTGGCTCATCTGAACGGCGTTATCGTCTGTATGCACATTTACTTCACTGAAATCTCCCGCTATCTTTGAGCTCATTTCCTGTTGCATTTCTGCCTGTAAATGCTGCCCCCTGCCTTTGCTGGAATAAATGCCTTGCTCTACCCTGGGAGGCGCTGTCATTCCCTTTTGTTCAGAGGTAGACATTTTTTGTATGGATGCGGTGCCTGTGTGCATCCTTTTATTTTCATTTCCAGGCTCAGTCATGCACATGACCTTATCAGCCACACTGTTCGCTTCCTGCTCATACTCGTCATCCTCTTCCCCAATTTCCAGTGCAGGCTGAATCATTGAATGAGAGCTATATAATTCAGGTCTGCTTTGAAAAGATTTCATTGTGTTTGTTTTATAGTTTTGGAAACTTTTACAAATCCGGGGTCACTCTTATTCTGTATATCTCCACCTGGCCATTTTCCAAAACAGGAATATAGATCCCCTCATTCCAATACCAGTTACCCGGACTGGTAGGGTATACCGTCGGATAAAAACTTCCTTTTTTCCTTTCAACTAATTCTCCATTCTTTGAATATGAAACGTATTCTCCTTTATCCGTTTCAGACATTCCAACCAGTAAAAAAGTATTCTTTTGAAGTGATTTATCGAGGATGTAGCTTATTTTATTTTTTATACCGTCCGAAGGAAGAGCTAATTCCAATTTTGTAAAATGCATTTTTCCGGGTGAATAGGTATACACTGTTTTAAATTCGCCGGATTCCTCATTGTCCCAGCCGTCTATGCTGATCAGCGAATCCCCGGAAACTATATTTTGGATGCCGAATGTGCTTCTCTTCTTTCCAAGACTATCGTATGCGCTGAATGAAAACCCATTGTACCATACAAACATATCGTATATAAAATGATCATGTGAAAAAGCGAGGGGAACAATACTGCTTTCAGCCTTGCTTACCATTTTTTTATCATTGCTGAGCGGATCAATCAGTGTCCAGCCCTTGTTCTGCTCATTTTTTTCAGCTGCATAAAAAAGAATATTATTTTCAGCAGTAATCAGCATCGCCCCCGTACCGCTTGCGGCGGAAGATCTGATTACACCTCCGTCCATTGCGCTGATCTCATCAAGCGTCCATTCAGCATCGTCTTTTATCACTGTAAAAAGGCGGCCTTCTTTACTGAATAAGCCACTTGCTCCGAATGCATCTTTCTCCCAAACCGGTTTTGAATTTTTATCCAGTTTTGTGAGCTTTCGATTTTGAGGATCAATTCCGCCCAGGATATAAATTTCGTTTTCATTCACCAGGGTCATATCCACCAATTTTTGCTCCCGCAGCTTCCATGTATTTAAACATTCTTTATATGAAGTTGTATCAAATACACGAACAGTATTTTGATCGCCGCCAATGTATACCATCATCACAGCCCCCGCGATCTTAAGCTTCACATCCGCATTTCGCTGAACAGGACCGGCAATAGTTACTATTTTCCCGATGTCGGAAAAAACACTTTTCCCCGTTTCTGCTTTTGCCCCCTCAGCTTTCTGTTCCACCTCAGAGCACCCGCCCAAAAACAGCAGGATACTGCAAACAATATAAAACAGGTGGTTCTTCATTATTTATTGATAGTATGCAGAAACAAGATGATACCTTTTTAATGTATTTGGATAGAAACCCAATCTGATTGCAGAGTTAATTTTTCATCACCGTCTTTTCCACACGGCAATTGGGAATTACAACGAATAAAATAAGTTCCGTTCTGCACAGCCGATCTGCTCACCGGCAATCCATTCACACTAGAGTTTAAGCTATCCCCGGGCTTTAGTATAACGTGTGTTCCTTTATCTGAAGGAGGAACCGGGGGAGGAACATTGTGAATGACAACGTTCTCGGAGTCTTTAATTTCAATAAAAACAGGCGGATACTCCATAGTTTGTGGCCATAGCATAACATCACGATTCCCTTTATTTAAAACTGTTATTTTTATCAAAAGGTCATCAGGATCTTTTACATCCCGATGCAAAATTCTAAGTTCTGTTTTAATAACCGACTCTAAGCTTTCCTCATTGACTGAGTTCGGATTATTGCAACCTACAGCCAATATGTAGATACAGATCATTCTAAGAATTATTATTTTATTTTGCATTTGTCTTCATTTATTCCAAGTGCCTTAGCTGCCTCCTTTTTTATTAGATTAAAGTGCCTTCCGCTTCACACTTTTAGAAGCAGTCATTCCCACTCCCGGAAGAAGTCTTTAAGTAACCGTTTGAGATTTTTTTGGCTTCTCTATTACTATAAATAATAAATTCAAAACAATAGCTCCGAGAATACCACCTGACAAAAAATTTAATTCATCAAACGAAATTGCAGATCCTTTTAGCATATATAAATTTAAAGCGACACCTGCCAATAAGCCTGAAATAGAAATAATGAATGAAATAATCACTTTTCGGATTGATGAAATTTTTAAAATAAAAATCACTATTAAGTTAATTATAAATATCACTGCAATGAGTAAGTACACCTGAATTTTGAATCTATATAAACCGTGCACCTGGAAGCTTTGCAAAGGCAATTCCAGAAAATCCAACATCATCATAAAGATGGACGGCAATGCGATTAGGCAAATAAAATATACAAACGTTGCAATTAGTATTGTTTTTTTCATCTTTATGATTTTAGCTTTATTCTATCTTGCCAAAACTATGAGTTGGAATGTAATCTGCATTATCAATATTTACACCGACTTTTAATTCAAATGAATAGGTATATAACACCTCTCCTTTTGCATTCATAATACATTGTTCGAGAATAACGGGTTTTACCATATTTAAAAAAGATGGTCCCTTTCCCCAAAAATCCACAGCCAGGACTTTGCCATCCGAAGGATTATATCTATATCTACCATACCAAGAATAAGATTCTATTGTTTTACATCTTATTCTTTCTTTTATTTCAAGTCCCGCTGCCCCTGTTGCGATAGCAACTCCTGCTCCCGCCGCTTTTGATTTCATTCCCTCTAAACCTAAACGCTTTAAAACCAACTCCGTCACTAATCCCTGAACGGCTGAAAAAAGCCCATTATCAAGTGCATTACGTGTCCATGGACCTGTATAGTTCTTTTGTGTTTCTATATCAACATTTGTGTGTGCAACATCTGCATCATAACCCCATTGTGCGATTCTTTCACCAAAAGGCAAATACCAATGAACTGCTTTATCTGAATTTCCTATCTTAACCGGATCAATTTGTTTTTCTCCTTTTTCCTTTTTTGGGGAGTCCTGTGGATGTGGTTCCACTTGCTTCTCCTCCACGTTTTTTGAAGCGGTAATCCCCGTTTCTGAAACAACTGACATTTTCCGGATCTCAGCCTTACCCGCATGCATCCTGCCTAACTTTTCCGAAGAAGTATCGGTCATGCACTGTATCTTTTCGCCGGACATCGGCTTTTTCTTTTCATCAGCCGGCTCACTCATCCGCATGACCTTATCTGCCACGCTGTTCGCTTCCTTCTCCTGCTCGTCATCCTCCTCGCCTATTTCCAAGGAAGGCTGGACCAGCGTTTGGGGCTGCTGATCTTCTTTTATTTGATTAGGCTGGAAAGTGCTCATCTTTTATTGAACTAAATTTACGACAATCCCGACGGAATGTCAAGTTACCAGTTGGTGAAGATCATTTCCTTGCTCCATGGCAGTTTCACGATCGAGATGCCCCAGGTGAGCCTGTCGAGCAGGATATCAATGGTGATCCGTTCGATCTTCAGGTTCCAGCCGTTTGCATGCTTTTCAAGAATGCCTTCCCGGGTGAAGAATGCATCCCGCATGCCTTCGCCAGATGTCCCTTTCAGCGCAGGCCAGTTCCCGGCCACCGCTTCAAGCAAACCGTGACACTCTTCCTTTTCCTTTTCCGTAAGCTCAAACTGCAAGGCCACGGGCTCGGAGATCTCCATGCCGCAAATGATCTTGTTCAGCAGCATGTCATGCTCCTGCATGTCATCGGCGCTGCCGGTCGACAGGTAATGCAGCAGGCACACTGCTCTTTCCACAGCTTCCGGAGATACGAACGCCTTTCCGTCGTAAAGCTCCAGCGCTTTAAAGAATGTGGGCAGGAACGGCGTAATGATGATGATCCCGGCATTGCTTACAAGCAGGTCCTCCGAGAGGTCTGCGGCATACAGCTCCAGCGGATCATCGTTCCGGCTCAGTTCAAAAGCATCGTCTTTCCTTCCGGATAATTCCTCTTTGCTATGTTTTTTTATGTTGTCAGTTTGCTTAGGCTTGTCCGCCTGCTCCTTTCGTTTGTCCGGCGGAACATGCTTTCCTGGCGCATCCTTTCCGCTCTCCGCCTTTACTTTATCCTGATCTTTTGTTCCGGGCGTATCCTTTCCGCTCCGGTTCTTTGCCTTACCCGGCAGCTCTTCATCATGCTCATCGTAGTCGCCGTATTCAGCTGAATGCAGATCATCATTCTCCTGTTCTCCCGGCTGCTTATTCTTATTCCTGCCTTTCAGCGCTTCCCGCCTTTGCCTTTCTTCCCTGAGCTTCTGCAGACGGGCCTGCTTTTTATCCTTGCCGGACGGATGTCCGTCATTTTCTTCACCAGGCTCATTGTCGCGCTCTTCTTCATCTTCAGAGCCTTCCGCCCCTGTTTTCTTTTCCCCGGATTTTCTTTTTGCCAACGACTGTTCTTCTTCAGCAGCCCGCTCATTCATAGCTTTTTTGTCATCCGCAGAAAGAAAAAACAATTTTTTATCTTTTACATCAAACAGGTCTTTTATCCTGCCGCTAAAATAGCGATTGTTTACAGCAAGTGTTTTCTTTATAATGAATGCAAGCTCCTCTGGAACGGCCGTAATTGGGGTGTTTTCCAGCTGATCCTCAAAAAACACTTTTTCTTGACCGCGGTCACCTTTTTTTAGCGCATGGGCGTAGAACTTCTCCACAAGTGAAAAATCCATTTCCTCCCGGATGAGCGTAGCCACATACCCTGCAATTCTCACATCCGCGCTCTGGCTGTGCCGGAGCGCATGCCTGTAGAGTACCGGCCTGAAATTGTAAGGTGCGATGATGCCGCCCGGTAAAAATGCCGCCAGTGTATCTACAATGGTGATAAGCTCTTCGGGCTGCATGCAGGTAACCCGTATTATTTTTTCCACGGTTGAGAAGGGCAGCTGAAGCGAGATCCTTTTCCGCACTGCCGGACTGGCAATGGCTTTCCGCAGCTCATTTATGAACTGCGGCCCGGGCTGCTCCATTATTCTCTGAGCGAGCTCTTTTAAAACTATGGGATTTCCGGCTTCTGTCCACCATGGCAGCGAACCGTTGAGCAGGAGGTGCAAGAAAAGCTCTTCATCCCTTTTCGCCTTCGTGATCTTTTTTACAGCCGTTTTACGAGGATCATCATTTGTTTCGGCCCTTACAAGCCGAATGATCTCCTCCTCCATCTTTTGCTCCAGCTTCATGAGGGCTGCCTCGTTCGGCTCATCGTATTTAAAATTCTTAAAATCGAATTCCAGCTTGTCGATCCGCACGATCCTGTCGCCCGTTGAAAGCCTCCCGATGATCTTTTCGATCATTGGCACGATGTACTGCTTGAAATAGCTGAGGGATTTATTCTGGATCTCAAAGGAATTTCCGGAGGAAGGAAGATATAATTCCACCACAGCTTTTTTTATGATATGTTTTTCTTCCTCCATCCGGCTTTTAAAAATGGAGAACGGGAAACTATTGCTTCCCGTTAACCCCTTTCCTATTTATAATTACTGCGCGTTGTTCACCGTAGATGTATTCGCTACGGCGGTTCCGGTAGTAGTTGTTGTTGTACCTGTGGTGCCGGTGGTTCCCGTCGCACAGTTCTTCACAACATTGATCGTTATCTTTCCAATAGTGGAACGCTTTACCACCTCCGTTTTGTTCTCGCCGACAATCTCGAACATATAATAGAAGCTGTCAACTCCCGTAAAGCTTGGTGCTGCGGGATTCACTGAATACACAAGCTTTTGCGGCGTTGAAAATGTTCTGTCATACAGTACGCTGGCAACGCCTGTTATCGCTTTGCTGTCTGGATCGTTCGGGTAGTTGCCTGTGCTCATCGGCGTTACTTCGATCATCGATACGCTTTTCTGCAGCTGCTGATCCGATAAGGTGATCGTACCGGGCTCAAGTTTGTTTCCATTCCTGTCTACCAGGTACAAACGCACACGGTTGGCTGGGAAAACATTTTCAAACTGAAGCAGCGGAATGATATCGATCACGTGCTGCGTCGGCGGGTTGACGCAGCCTGTCACCCACTGCTCTGCATCTTTGCCGAAGGCATAATCGCCGAGGTTGTATTCCACATAGAACGGCACTGCTATCGCAGGCATATTCAGCTGGCTCACGGTTGTAGCGTGGTCGATGTCGTCGCATTCGCAATCGCAGCAGCACAGGTACGGCAGTGAAAAATCAGCGATCACCTGGTCGGCTTCTATCGCGATGCGCTGCACCGGCACTGCCGAAGCAAGCTCCACGGAAACCTGCCCGATATCAACGAGCGATGAAGTGATGGTATTCAGCGTGAACTGGTCTTCCTTGCTGAGCACGGGCTTTTGCATGAGCCTTGCCCTTGTTACTTCCATCACCTGCACATCCCTGATCTGGTTGATCGCCTCGCTTCTTCTGATCGGATCAACCGCAATCGCATTCCCGTTGTACACGAGGATGAGCGTACCTCCTTTTTTCACTCCGGCAGCATGTTCAACGCCCGGATGCTTTTTAATAAAGTTGGAGAAGAGCGTCATATCGTTGCTCTTCAGCTGCCCGATGCGGTATTGCAATGTATAGTTCACCAGGGTAAGGCTCTTGTAACGGCTGTCGGTTATAAACCTTTCGAGAAGTCCGAGCGTTTCATTCAGGTATACGGAAAGGTCCATGTAGAGCTCCGGCGTGTTCCTTAGCTTGGTGCTGCGAAGAATAAGATCCAGGATCTGGATCAGATCAACCTTTACATTGATGGCAGCCTGGAGCGCGTTCAAATAATTCTGAATAAAGCCGAGCGTTGTATCCTGCGTGGTGCCTGTATATCCGAATTTAAACTGCGTGATGTTAAACGGAAGCATGGTGGTGCTCAGCGTATTAAGCGCGCTCAGCATCTCCTGCAGATCGGCGTTGAGCTTGTTCTTTGCTTCAGCCATCGACCTGCGCGGCGCAAATACGGGGAACGAAGCGGCGCTCACTGCTGAAGCTGCGAGGGCCGTGGACGTAAAGGATCTCAAAAGAGTGTTGTCCACCGCATTGTTCGATACTCCCGCAGTGGCAGTTCCCACAGTAGTGGCGGTATCTGTGCCGGAGGAGAATACGGGACTTGCAACGAGCGAGCCCACACCGGTTTGTATCGGGGTGTAAGAACCATTCCTGGTATCGGTATTGGCATCTGCCAGCAGCTCGGAAAGGAATGAAGGAAACGCTTTCACGTGGATGGTTGTACCTTCGGTCACCCCGAAGCGGTCGGTCAGGTTTTTGAACAGCGAGAGCAGCTCTGTGCGGATGCTTCCGTATTCGGTACGGAGATCATCGAAATTGCAGCGCTCCATAATATCATCGAAAGGATCACCGGTGAGCCTCAGGGCGATCACATTGAAAGGCAGGTCGAAATCATTCTTTATTTTTTCGATCTGGTTTTTGGCCGCCTGGTAATGCGCACGGATATGGCCTTCCACCCGGTAAAAATTGTAAGGATCGGTGTCGTAATACAATGGTGTTTTCACCGGTCCCTGGTCGTCTGTCTGCACGGCATCCTGGTTTCCGTATCCAAGCGGCGCAAGGCCTTTGCTGAACAGGTTCTTTTGCGTATACACATAGTTCCACGACTGCTCCAATGTTCCGAGCCCGTCTTCCGCCTCGTGAACGCGGTAATAGTAAGGCATGGAGCGCTTGCTCAGCGGATCGCGCTTCTCGTTGCTCGGCGTGATATAAATAGGAACCGCCAGCGTATTCGGGGAAATGATGGTTGTTGAAGGATTGTTGATCGTAGGCAGATCGAATTTTTTTACCATCAGCACCATGCGCTGGAACAGTGAAACGGCATGTGCCACTTTTTCCTTCTGGCTGTCGAATATCGGCGACAGCACAAAGTAATGCCTGTATGACGACGGCTTGCCGACAGGTGCCCCCGACACTTCACCGAGCATCAGGTGCTTCGGATAGCAATCCATATCGGAGCAGCATTCCGACATGATGTCGAATGCCACATCACGGAATTCATTATACGCAAGGATCAAATCCTTCAGAAAATCATAGAAATACTGCATGCCGAGGTAACGCGGACCGGTTGAGGTTCCATTGATGTAGTTCGTCCAGTTGGCATCAGGATAGTTTGTAAACGGGTTTACACCTTTGTATTGTTCCGACAGCAGCGGTGCGAAATCGGTATAGGTTTGTCTCAGCGCGTTGAACAGCTGGGTGTAGATGCTTACCCCGGTTGCCGGCTGCGCATCCGCTTTCATGGCGTTTACATAGGTTTCGGAGAATGTAAAATAATTGCTCGCGTTAGTGCTCGGTGCGTTCGGATTGAACAATGCGCGCTTCATGAAGATCTCCGGCAGGTTGTATTTCTCCTGGAAAAGAGCTGTTTGCGCGCAGGTGCGTGCCAGCACTTTGTCCATGTGCGGTTTTGAGATCAGGAGCTTGCGGAGGTTCATCACCATCTCGCTTCCTGTGTCGTCACACGATTTCCCGAGGCAGGACTTCATATTCACGGGAACGCACTCAAGGAACAGCAGCACCACTTTGTCATTGGTGAAACCGGCAGGATCATCGAGGTCCTTGATGAGATCGGTAGGCAAGGTCGGCGCATCATCGGTGAGCAGCTCATACAGGAGCACGTCCTGTAAAGTGGTCGAAGGATCTTCGAATGGCTCATAGCGTACGCCGGCCGGCAGCGTATACGGCCTGTAGCGCCTTACTACACAATCGCCGTCTGTCATCAGGTAACCCATCGACGTAACGCCTATCCCTTTAAAGATCGCGATCTCCGTAGCGTTCACAGGAGCATCGGGCTTCAGCTCAAATCCGCAGGCCACACCTGTTCCGATCAGCTTCACACGGGTAAGCCTGTTCTGTTCATCGAGATATGCCACCAGCTCATTAAGCTGGGCGCTGGTAAGTACCTGGTTGTTTGCGAATAATGGGTATGAATTGAGAATACTGCTCATGATTATAATTTTAGATTTGAATTGTTCCTAATGCTGTTCTGTTTAATATCACGGAATTCTGTAATGTATCATCCGATGCGCAATCGTGCAGTGTGCCGCCCGGATAAACGGTACGGAGCCTTTCAAGAATGTCGATCAACGCGTTCAGTGAAGTGGAGAGCGCCACGGGATCTTTTACGATCTTCGAATTTTCGACAAGCCATTTTTTATATTTCAGCTCGAACTCCTTCATGTGGTCGTAGCTCACCCAGCAGATGTTAAGGGCAATGTGCGCCGGGCATTCCAGCTGGAGCGACCGCTCAAAGAAGCCACGGAAATCCTGGTTGATAAAGCGTCCCTGCCAGTAAGGCATCACCACGCTTGCGATGAATGAATACGGATCTTCGATGCGGCAGCTGCCACACTCGTCCTTGAGGTTGATCGGCAGAAAATCGTCCTGGAAATGCGTCAGCACTTCGCTGAATTCGATCTTGATCGATCCCGTGCCTGCAGGCGCCTGCTTGATCTTATATTTTCCATCATTGATACCGTCCTGCGAACCGCTGATGATGGCCTCGTTCTTCCAGTAGATCGTTGCCGGATCTTCGCTGATGAACACGCTTGTATCGCCGGTTAAAGTGATCGGCACTGTGCGCTGGTACCGGAGATCGCCAAGAGGCGTAGCCGTAAGCGGGATCGTCTCCAGCACAACGATGGAGGTACCTCCTCCCGAAGGACCAAAGCTCTGAACCTGGTATTCTCCGTCGTTCAGGTTGGCATAGGCATCTTTTACGCAGATCTTCATGAGCGGCGTAAGCTCTGCCACTATGTTTGCAGCGATAATAAAAGCATTATTAAAAGTATCTATCCCGGTGATCGAAAAGCTCTTCGTGTATTCGAGGCTTCCCTGGGGGCTCAGCATTTTATCAAGCGAATTAACACCTGCAACCATCGGTATAAAGACCTCGTGCCTCACTTTGGGACGCAGCAGGATATGCTCTGCAAGGTGCAGTCCTTCATGGCCGAAGAACTTGCTGTTGATGAACCCGGTCATCTCCTTCACAGCCTGGAGTCCCGCTCCGGGCTTGAATATGATGTCGGAGCCGGAGCTCCCCACCTGTACGATCTCGATGATCTCGAAGCTCTTCGAATAATAAACGGAACCGAGCGCGCCCATATCATCGTGGATATTCTCTTCCACCCTGATCTCCGAATTACCGCTGTTGGTGGTAACGCTTACAATCGTATAGTTGCCGTTGTTCTTCAGTGATGATGTGATGGAGATCAGCTCTCCGCTGAACAGGATCCTGTTGTAGATGCCGCTCACTGTAAATGTGCGTGTAAAGCGGTTGGCAGAAATAACGGAAATTGATCCGTCGAAAATAAGATTGCCACCCGGTACCGGCAGAAGCGTTGTAGCAACATTCACGATCACGGTATCCTCATCAGCGGCAGCAGTTACTACTGCGTAATCGTTATCGTTGGATGGCGTGTTGCCGCTGATCCTGATAACATTTGCGCCGAGCGGCGGAACAAACTGGCTTCCCGGGTGATTGGCCGTGATCACTGCCATTGCATCATTAAAATTATCTTCCACGCTGGTGGCCAGCGTGTCCTTGCAGCGGTCGGCAATGTTGAACCTGTACGAGCCGGAAGCGCTGTCGAAAGTGTAGTTCTCCTCGTGGATCCCGTTCACTATGATATCGAACAGGATAGACTCCTGGCTTGCATTGGCAAAATCGAGCAGCTCCTGCGCCGTTTCCACATTATAATACAGCGTGCCCAGGGGAACGCTTGCCGATAACGTGCCGCCGGCAAGCTTGAGCTTCGTTTCATAGCCGCCGCCGCCAAGCGGTGACACTGTTATCTGTGAAACGGTATAGTCGCCGTCATTTGAATCGGAATCTTTGATCGTTACATATTTCAGATCTCCGGTATCGATCCTTCCCGTAAAATCTCCGCTGATCACCACAGAGCTTGCCCCTGTATCCACGGAAACTATTTCGGTTGATTCTTTGGCTTTTCCTTTTCCGGTATATGTTCCGGTAAGCAGCTTCAGGCCGGGAGTTACGAAATCGAAAGGCTCACTGTACAACTCAAAATCAAATGTGAACGCAGGCGGATCGGGCACCATATCGGGATAAGGTGATACGGGCGTTACTTTAAAATAATTCGCGATAGGCGAAGAAAGATTATTCCTGTTGCTCTCTACGTTGTTGTAGAATTCTTCTGATAGAACATCAATGGCATTTGGAATAGCGTTTTCCGCATCGCCCGCTGAGTTGAACTGCGGACTTACCCCGAGTACGGTTCCTTCGGCACAGATCACCTGAAATACATAGCCGCCACCATCAGCAACCACTATATACCTTTCAGGATTCACACCGTTAAGTATTACTTTCTCAAGCGCTTTTTTACAGTCGTCAAGCGTTTCGTAAAACACCGATGACGGACTTTCAACGATCTTTGCGGGAGAGCTGTCCCAGATCTCATATTGCAATGCAGGAACAGTTCCGGTTATCTTAAAATCAGGGCTGAAATTCAGCGATCCCGCAAGCCTCGGCGCAATGCCGGTAAGCAAGGAGATTCTTTTTTCAAGGCCGGAAACGTTATCAACGCTCCAAAGGTCACAGGGACTTTCATAATTAAAAGCTTTGAATCTTCCGCCGCTGATCTCGGGGTATGCATTCAGCACTTCCAGCTTATCGATCAGCAGTTCCTTTGCAGCTTTTTTACCGGTGAGCTTGTAAACCAGCAGCGCATAATCGGTGAATTGTTCTGAGAAGCGGGCAAGCAAATGATCGAGGAATTTGTTCCGGCGCTTGTCGAACAGCTCGGCATTCTCCGTTATATTCTGCAGGTGCTCCGGATACAGTGAAGCATTTACGAGCAGGCTGTTTGCATCGGTAACACTTGGCACAAGGCTCTGTGTAAAATAACTTTTGTCAACAATGAAATTCCCGTAAGCATCCCTTTCCTCGTTCATGGAAAAGAGCTCCTTTACATGCGCCAGCTGTGATAAATAATCGGCAAGCAGCTGATCGAAGAACATCAGGAAACCTTTCATCTGCTTTGCCTGTGCTTTGCGCAGATCGGTTTCGGCGTCGGATAATCCTTCCGGCCCGATGCCATACACCAGCGGGAATTCATCCTGCGTGCTTACGTATTCTTCGATCGCCCTGTATTCGCCCTGCGGTACAGGAAGGTCGAGCACCGGGTTCTCAAGCTTTTGCGGGCGGTCTTCCGCTTCCAGCTTTTTCAGCTGTGCATCCACTTCATCCTCATTTGCCTTGAACGGCAACAGGTCCTTGAAGAAGGTGATCTTTGAAAGCTCTGTGGATAAGCGGGGAACATAATTTTTTTCAAATGCAAGATCGAGACACCACCTGACGCTTCGTGAAGGAATGTTGTCGTCGTTGTCCTCAGGAATATTTGCGATCTGGATGCTTTTCACGGCTACAACACCGGGAACGTCCATAATAATGCGGATCAGGTCCGAAACGTGGATCACTTTCCTGCGCTCGGCATATTTCAGCTCGTCCTCATCAATGAATCCATGCTGCAAAGGCGGGCCTTCGAAGATCTCTTCGGAGCGCTTGCCTTTTTCGAACATCTCGTCGAGCGAATAAAAATAAACGGTTGGCGCCAGGAATTTGCCGATCTCGAAGTAGATCTTCGCCAGCGAATCTTCCACATCGGCATCCGCAGCCAGCTCCACATCGGCACATACCGCGATCTCTTCCACCTTGAGCGCATTGATGCGGAACAGGTCCTCGCAGAGATTCCTGTTGGCCATCATGCGCTTTCTTACCGTGGCAATAATCTGTAATATTTTTTTAACCTTGGCCTGGTACTGTTTGATCAGCGATGAAGCGCCTGTATAGATCAGGTTATTTACCTGGCCGGTAATAGACAGTGTCACGAACGGGGAATTCGGCAGCTTGATAATGCTCATCCATGCCGACTTGTCGGGCAACAGGCCGTAACCGTCGAGGCTGTACCCGGCCGGCATCTTCGGGAACACCAGCGTAAGCCGCTTGATATGCTCACGGATGCTTTGCTCATCATTCCAGTCCACACCCGGATCATCCCATCTCGGGAACTCTACGTTCACCTTCAGCTTAACGCCGATAAACTCTGTGGGTACATTCGTACCGGGCTCAATGATAACGATGCCCTCCAATGTATTTTCATTGAGGTCGCCGTACTTTTCGCATTTGTCGAGCTCGAGCAATACATCATACAGCACCTTCACCTTTACTCGCTCATCGCCGGTGATCTCCGGGGTGTAATCCAGCTTGTCGAGTGCCTGCTGAACATAAAAATGCTGTTCGTTCTCTTCCGAGATCTCGATCCACGCATTTTTAACGCCTACGATCGGGCAGCCGATATCGGAAGGATCGTGCACATCGCAATCGATCAGCAGCTTCCTGTAATCGTTGAACGTAACAGGATACATCGGGAGGATCTGCCTTGCAGTGTAAAAATTCCTGATGTCGACCTGCGGCTCATCCGGATCCTGTGCTATAATATCTTTTACCGGGTAAGAAGTACGATACCCGAGGTCGGTGATCACATAGCTCAATACCTCGAGAATGCTCACTCCGGGGTCGCTCAGGTTGTAATCCGTCCATACTTTTCCCGCGAGTTTCTGAATATGCTTCAACCCTTCTTCGCGCAGAAAGTCATACCGCATACTTTTAAAGTCCGGCGGAGTCCTTGATATTGTAATACTGCTTTCAGCCATTTCTCAAATATTATTCAAACCTTATTTCAATGCTTCCGCTTTTTTAACTACAGGCTCTTCCTGGAGCTGATCCTGAACCTGCGCATGGATCTTTGCCACCAGGTCGCTTACCTGGTTGTAGGGCATGTGTCCGAGGGCCCTCAAAATGAGGTTGGTCTCATTTACGTTTACGGTGATCTTAAAATCTTTCATAGCGTTCTGTTGTTAGGCGGGCGTAGTTAAAAGCCCCATGCTTATTAATTTTGCTTCGAGCTGGTTCAGCCTTGTGCGCAGGTTTACGATCACCGCTTTCTCAACGGCCGTATATGTATCGCCAACGGTTGCCGCATCTGCCGCAGTAAGCGCGGTTTCCTTGTACAGCTTTATGGTTTCTCCGTTTCCGCGCATGATGTGCAGCGTAGGAACATTGCTCAGCATATCCGAATACAGCTGCACGCTGTCCGTCTCCGCAATGCCGTCAGGCTTTACGCCATTCTGTATGGAAAGCACATTACTGGAAGATGTACCCAGCAGCTGCTTTCCCGATACCATATCGCCGATCACCACATTGCCGTTCATCACGGCCGCAATGTTCGAAGCGCTGTTTGTTTGTCCTGCCACCTGGCCGATATACAATCCTACGTTCTTCGATTTCGGATCGCCGCCCCATGTGCCGGAGCAGCCGATCTCCATCCCGATGCGGTTATCATCGAGGCCGCTGCTGTTCGTCTGCGAGTTGTTGCGGATGAGCGCTGCAGTATTTCCCTGAGTTACGGTCTCCGTATCGAGCACCGAAAGTGTTGCGTTAACAGTGCTTGTACCGATCCCCACACGCGATGTGCTGCCGGAAGAATAATAAACGGTGTTTCCTGCGGGATGCGTCCACGGTCCGTTTCCGGCGGTAAGCGAAACCCATGCGCCGGATTTGTATCCTTCGAAATCGGTTCCTGTAAAACGGATCGTTCCTTCGTTCTCTCCGGTGGTGCTGCCGATCTTAATTGCACCGGCAATGTCCACTCTTTCCTGCGGCGTGATCGTTCCTAATCCCAGCCTTCCTTCATCGGTGATGATCCCTTTAAAGGAAGCATCGATGCTGTCGTCGCCATGAAAAAGAATATCGCCGCCAAGGCGCTGCAGGTTGAATGTATCTGTTTCCAGTGAAAGCTGTGTTCCGATGTATTCTCCTTTCCTTGCCTGCATTCCCCTGTAATCGGCAACGATGTTGTTGGTGATAGGCCCTATCACGGCGATACCGGTTCCCGGGATCAGGTCGAGGTCGGTTTTCGGATCTTCGAGCTGGCGTGAAACCTGGAAGGTTGTATCGGGACGCATTTCGTTGATCCCGACATTTCCGCCAACGCTGATCGTCATTCTCGCGCTGGATTCGCTCGTATTATTTTCATATACCGAGAGCGCTCCGTTGCTGTCGTCACCGTTTGCAGTATGACCAAGGATCCAGCCCTGGTTCTTGATCGTTGCAAGGTTCTGGATCTTCATGCCCGTAACACCCGCTGCGGTAGAGCTTTGGATGTCGAGTTTCTGCTTGGGAGAAATAGTGCCGATACCGATATTACCGGTTCCCTTCTGTACCAGGAAGCGGCTGAGCAATCCTTTGGCATTCGCCTCATCGATGCTGAATCCGGTTTGCTCTTCTTTTTCCGTAGGAAAGCTGAAATAGCATACTGCCTGGCCCTTTTTGTCGTGGAAGCTCACAAGCGTATTCTCCCTGCCTCCTACCTGCACGCCCAAACGGCTGGCAGCCTTGATCTTCCCGATCCCGAAATATTTTTCTTTTTCAGGTGAGTCAACGATCAGGATGCCATCGTCCTGCTGATGCACATACGAATCTATCACATCCCAGAACTCTTCCTGGGTTGGAATATCACCTGTTTCAAAAAAGGTCCTGAGCGTATTTCTTGATTCTATAGCCATGTTTTATATTTTATAAATTATTCAATTTCAAAGTCATTATCTATCTGCATAAAATCGATCCCGTTATTTCCGTAAGGGAGGCCGTTTCCGACAATGAATGTGTCGCCCACTTCAAACACGCCGATTCCATAAGGATTCGGATTAGGGTTCGGCCCTCCGCCGGTTCCTCCTCCTGTTCCACCGCCTGAGCCGGAGCCCGACCCGCCGGAGCTTCCATGGCCGCAGTCGCAATCGCAATCGCAGGATTTTCCTGTAGGTGCGTATGGTGCCGCTACCAGGTTATCGTCGCATTCGCATTCGTCGGAATCAAGCACATGAATAATGTGTGAGGATGCCGATGTGATAATGGATGCGGAAGTGCTTGCCACCGCCTCATCGATATTCAGAAGGGAATTTCCGCTGATGAACTGGTTCATCTTGAAGCAGGTGACAAAATCAACATAAGGCTGCTCTTCCACGAAATTAAGGATCATGGATTTGTGGATCTTTCCTCCGAAGGATATATCCGAAACGCTGTACGCCCAGGGCGCAAGGAATTTTTTGATATCCTCTTCGAGCTTCTGTCCGTAGAAGCCGTTATCGAACCCGGGGTAGAAGCGCACATTGAATTCAACGCTGATCTCTTCGTACAATGGGTTCTTAATGTACAGCTCCACTGCAGGCGGATTGAGCGTTTTAATAAATTCTTCGATCTCCGTGAGCAGCACAAGGCTGGTTTTCGGCTTCAGCGGATTCACTGCATTCTTATTTTTCAGGTCGGAGATCATCACTACGGAAACATGCCCCGGAGCCATCTCCTTAATATCGGTCACTGAAAGGTACTTTGTATGGTTGAGGCATTTTGCCTTGTAGATCGCGGGGAATTTCTCAAGGATCAGGTGCTCGTAATCCCAGATGTTCACCGCACGGTTCTTATGTCTCAGACGCTCGCTGACGCGTGTGTAAAATTCATTGCTCTGCTCTTTGATCTTTCCGCCGAAGGATGCATAAGGCTGCAGCACTTTTTCGATGGCGGCATCACTGTTCAGCAGCTCGGTGATCGTTTCCGCCGGCAGGCTCTGAAGCAGGTGGTTCGGATCGTTGCCTTTGTCAACGAACACGGCGCTCACCGCCTGCGTGCGAAGGTCGATCAGCTCGCACACTGCGGATGAATTGTCGACCGCGGAAGCTTTCAGCCAGTGCAGGCCCGGGGTAAGAACGGTATTGGTATTGGTGGCGAACTTTGAAATGTCGAATACGATGATGCCCGACGTGAGGAGCCCGTTGGTTGAGTCCGACAGGATCTTCAGGGGAGGGAATGGCTTCCATTCATTGTTCACCATGTAGCTCCACTCCACTGTGGCACGGCGCAGATCAGGATCGGCGCTGCCTTCAGCCACTTTAAATAAAATGGAAAGTGTTTGTGAGGGATGCAGGTCCGAGATGCCGATGTAAAGCGAGCCCTGGTCCTTGTACACAGGAAGCAGGCTGATGTTCGGCTCTTCCACGTTAATGAACGGATGATTTTCCGCAACACCGAAAGGTTCGATGTGGAAGAACTGGTCGATACGGTCGTTAAAGACTACTTCATCGTTCACTGCGGTATTGTTCACCAGCGGGATGTTCACCGTTGATTCGTAATTCAGCGAAAGCTCGGAGATCACCGGCGTGTAAGGCTCGTTAGGCAGCGGAAAGTTTTCTATATCCTCAGCAGCAGCCTTTGCAGCCTTCAGCGCCTGCAGGGCGAATGAATTCTGAAAATCCTGGTGCCCGAAATCCACTACTGCAAGCTCCAGGCGGAGGAAGCCGCGGAATGTACTGTTATCAAATTTCGTGAGCGGGGTTAATGCCATCTCAGGATCCCTGCCGATGGACGAGAGCGTACCGTTAGTGGCTGTGATAAGCCTTTTGCTGGAAAGCGGGGTTCTCAGCAGCAGCGAGCTGCGCGCGGAGAAAGATTCAGCCGCCACGGCTGTTTCTGCTTCCGCTACTGCCACCATGATCGAAGCGGTATCGAAAAGCCTCGCTCCATCGCTCGAGGACGGGAGCAATACTTTCCAGTCTTTCCCGTTGAGGATCGAAACCTCTGCCTTAAACAGGGGATTTTTTCTTTTCAGGTTCTCCGACTCCGGAATATAATTGTGATAATAATCCGCAAAGCCCATGTCGTCGACCGGCAGGCCTTTCCAGGTAATGTCAATATCCACGGAAGAGAGCGACTTGCTGAATAGCTCCGCGCTGCCGATGTAAAAGCTGGAGCTTACCACAGGGCGGTTCCCGAACGGCTGGAACGGCTTGGAAGCATCGAGCTTCGACTGGTCATTCTGCAGCACAAGGTTCTTCACCCCGATCACTTTCACTTTGAGTTGTGCATTGGTGAGCACCAGCGACTTCAGCTTGTTATATACGTAAGGTGAAGCGCTGTCGTCGGTATTCAGCACTATTTTCGCAACCGGCCAGCTGGTGCTGAACGGGCTCTTCAATACTGCCTTATTGTAATTCACCACGGCGGGCTGCGCCTGTGTGATGATCCGGGTGATCACGATGCTGTCGGTGCCGGAGATATACGGCTCATCCACCGCCGAATCAGGCGTCGGAACGATCCATTCCTTTTCACCGCTGAAGAATACTTTAAAAGCTGTTTTCAGGTCGATGTCATCAACAATTGCCCTGATATTGTTCGTATTGAATGTAAGCGTGATGGTAACCTTACGGCTGCCTTCGGCCAGCTGCAGCACTGGCGATGCAAATGCGAAACCCACGTCGGCCTGTGACCTGTCGATGCCCGGATCATTAAAAGGCAGTGAAGGATCGGCGGGCGAGCCGAATGTTTTCCATTTCTTCTCATCGCCTTCCAGCTCCTTGCCTTTTCCGTCGGCAGAGTTAGCCATTGGAGAAGCATACAGGCGCTGATCGTGATCGGTGTTGTAGAACAGCGCTTTGAGCTCTGCGATCTGTGCGGTGTTCACAACAATATCGCGGGTGGTATCATATACAAGGCTTTTGCCGAGGGCATCCTTTTTTGCATTCAGCGAAGTGCCTTGCGGCAAGAGGTGTGAAGCCACCTGCTGCGCAAGCTTGAAGATCACATATACCTGGTCGGGCACGGCATCATGCTCTTCCAGCCGCAGCACATCGCGGTAATAAAAATCGAGATGGCGCTGGGTGATGGTGTTGAGATCGTCCTGCGCGATGCGGAACAGCTGAAGAAAGGCAATGAACAGTGCATAATGCGGCTGGGTGGTTTGCCCTGCCTCATCTATCACCATATCCTTGAAGAACGACTGCCAGTCGCCGTTCACAGAATTGGTTGAATCGTAATAATTGATCTCCTTCCCGTAATTCACGGCAAAGTCGATAAGATCCTGCATGCTGCGCTCATCCACGGAAACATAAGATGGCAGCAGTGCTTTGAGAAGTCGCTGCTGCTGGCTTGTGCCATCTCTTAAAAGAGGATTTTTTGTATTACAGTCTTTTATCATTGAGTAATGTCAGTGCCTTCATTAAAATAATATGGGAAAACAATGTTGGAGCGGTTGTTCGTTCCGTTGATGGTATAATCGATGAGGATGTCGATCCTTCCGCTCAGCTCATTGGTATCGTACGAAACATTATCGAGCGTGATCCGCGGCTCAAAATACAGGATCGCATTCCTGATGAGCTGTGTGATGTATGTGGCGAATGTTGTATCCATCGGCTCAAACACCAGCTTATCGAGGTTGCTTCCGAACTCCGGCTGCATGATCCGCTCTCCCACCGTGGTGGAAAGGATGATGATGAGGCTGCTCTTTATGTCGATCTCCGCTTCAAACATATCTACTGCATTTCCGCCCTTGACAAAATTCGGGGGGAACGACCAGCCTCTGCCTAAGAAGGCTTTCGGGGATTTTATAAAATCATCTGCTGCCATAGCTTTATCCTAATAATACTGTTGGTTCACCTACTGCGGCGGAGGCGCCGCAGGCACATACATCCCCTGCACGCAGGGCCGGCTTTCCGCCTATCAATACTGTAGCGCTTCCGATCGTGAAAGGGCTGCTTGTTAAATGTCCGGTGTTCGGCGGGATCGGGCATACGTGGCTGTCGCCCATCAATGCTGCCGGCTTGCCGCCGATGAGCACCGTCGGCGATCCGGGGCCTATTACCGTTCCGCCGTGATTTGTCGTATCTCCCACTCTTGCTGCTCCGGGCATGTGCTGCTTAATTTATCTGTACAACCGATCCTTTGATCACTGCATTTGCGCTGGAAGAAAGCTCCACTCCGCCTGTGCCTTCGGATTTTAACTTTGCGTCCGCGCTTGTCGTTATGTTTACGCCCTCAACGGTAATGTCGCCGGTGGCTTTTATTTTCAGATCTTTCCCGCTGGTGATGGCAATGCCGTCCTTGGTCATTTCGATCTTATTGTTATTCGAATCTGTGAGAGTGATCACGGCGTCGTCCTTATCGGCAATGAATACCTTATTACCTCCGGGAGTTTCAATGGTCACTGTCTGCTTCTCATCATCGAATACCAGCTTTACCTCACTCTTTGTGTAAATGCCTTTGATATAATTATCTTCCGTAGGCTCTATCGGCGGCTTTCCGTCGGCATTCTTGCTGTAGAGCATTCCGAGGATCACCGGCTCGCGCGGATCGTCGTTCATGAACCCGAGGATCACTTCATCCCCTATTTCAGGGAAAAAGAACGAACCTCTTTTTTTGCCAGCGTCCATGGTGGCAAGGCGCGCCCACACTCCTTCGGAGCCTTCTTTCACCATCGGGAGGTTAACCTTCACGCGGTAATCGTTCTGCGGGTCCTCGGTGATCTTTTTTACAATCCCGATCTGCAAGCCGTACACGGAAGGCAGAAGCCCTGATGCCGGCAGCTCAACAATATCATTGTATTTCCTGCTGAACCAGTCCTGGGAATAGCCGAACTGGATATCAGTGGTGAACGACTGATCTCCGGAAAGCTGGTGCGTAACGGAAGCAACGAATGCCGTACCGTTGAAGCGCTCGGAGAACTGGTCGATGCCGAGCATATCACCGGGCTTAATATCTGTGTACCCATCGATCTTCGCACGGCCTTTGATCTTTGCCATCCGGCTCCTGAGCAGCTTTGCGCTTGCCCATGCTTCGAGCTCCACATCCTTCACCTGCCCCGAATGCTGCAGTGCGAAATCGGCAAGGCCAACTACCTTCGACAGGTCATCGCCGGAAGGATCGCCTTCTTCTTTTCCAAGATTAGGTGTTTGTCCTTTTTTCTTTATGATGGCACGTGTTGCGTCGTCCCATGAGCTTGCTTCCACGCTTTTATATTCATCCCTCGCATCCATCTCTGCTTCAAATTCATATACATTGGTACCGAACACCACACTGAGCTTTGCCTCAGCTGACAGTTTCGGCTTGTTCACGTTCACTTTTCCGTCTTCCACAAAAACCAACTGCCCGTTTACGTCGGCACGTGACATTATAAAATCCCAGTCCGTGCAGAAATACTGCACCATCTCTTCGTGCTCAACAGTGGTTGCTTCCACTGTGCCTTTGAATCCGGCCAGCAGCTCTTCAATGATCGCGCTGTCCTTTTTCTTTTCAAAAAATTTATTTTTTCTTCCCACTGTCAGCTTCATCGCTTCGTCCCTCAGCTCAAGGCTCAGGAACATGTTTGAACCCTGCATCTGGATCGAATGCTTTACGATCACACCTTCGAACACTGTTTTTTCGAGTGAATCGTATCCCATCTTAATCGTAACCTTCACTCCCGGAAGGAACACATTGGAGCTGCTTGCAGGAAAGTCCTGCTTCGCAATATCGCCGTCGATGATCACCAGCTGCGCAAAAGGAATTTTGTTCACCGTCCTGTTCACCATAACAGCAGACACCTCGTACTTGTCGTCGAGCGGCGCACCGCCGACGAGCACACGAAAGCTAGACACACTGTTGCCAGTATCTTGGGGTATTAAGGTGCTTAGGAAGCTCATTCTTATGCGAGGTTATTGAGAGGCGGAAACAACAGCTCCATCCCTTGTTTTAATTTTCTGTAATTCTTTAATCCGTTCACTTCCGCCACTTTCACATACAGGGATGAATCCCCGTATTCCTTAAAGCACATCAGCGGCAGCGTATCTCCTTCTTTCACAACAATAGCCTTTGAAAGATCCGGTGAAAGAAGCTTCAGCCATTTTGTAAGAAGGCTGGTATTTACCTGCTCGCCGATGGAGATGTTCATTTTTGCCCTTAAGGGAGTTCCATCCGCGGCAAACATAGTATAGGTAACTTTCGCCGACTTTAGTACACCGGTCATGATGAACGTTCCCCAGGCTACCAGGATATAGTTTGGCTGATGCTTGGAGCCTACGATGGTATACGCCAGCGCTAAAAAGGTTTCGATCTGCTTATCAACGCTGTTTATTCCTGCATTAATCGCAATCGCATTTGCTATTCCGCCAGCGACACTTGGCGACGCGCCCGTACCATCGAACAAAAGCTCCAGGTCGAGCGTGCGGGGCTTCATGTTTACGAACCTCTTGGTGAAGTTCGAGGCACCCGGCTTTTGCCTGCCCTCATGAAGCACTTCATGATTAATGGAAAAAGTAGTAGGGTTATACATTGGCGTATACGGGACCCCTATACCCGGAGCTTTCGCCTCCGGATAAAACACAAAGATCATCTTACCAAGTTTTCCTTCTGCAAATGCCATATTAACGTTCCTTTTCCTGTTTTAACATATTTGAAAATACCGCTATCGACTCCTGCGCAGTTTGCGCACCCTTCGCGGCCTCCATTTCAGAAGGGTCGCTGACCTCATCTTCATCGACGGCCTGGTTTCCTACAAAAGCGCGGATCAGCAATTCTTTTATTTCTATGGGCATGGCTTTAAAATAATCCTGTTATATCCTTCCGTTCAAAATACTGGTAGGATAGCTCAATTGTTTCGATCACGATCGCGCCTTTCTCGGCATCGAAGCCATCCACATTCCATTTGGTGGGCCAGGCATTGTGAAAGACCCAGACCTGAAGCGGCGCATGTGCGGCGTTAAGAAGCGTAACCGTAACGATTTGCGGAGCAAACTTAAAGTCTTCTATTGCCGCTTTGAACCATGCGATAAGGCCTGATCCCACAAGCATTCCTCTTTTCAGTACAAGGTTCTCGTAGCTGGCCCTTACCGGAAGGCGGTGCGTGAAGCGATTCTCGCCGCCTTCCGGGTATGTTTCGGAATTTGGGACAGAGGCATTGATCCCTGAAACGCTCTGAAAGCGGATGTCGGGGCTGCTTGCGGAAAATGTCCCGAAGTCGACACGGAAATGAAATCCGAGTGGTGGATAATAAGTGGCCATAATTTATCCTGTTTTATTTATTAAGGAGCTGCGAATGTGATTCCTTCGTGCACAAGTGTGATCGACTCGATCGCCACCTCGTTGCCTGTAGATTTCAGTGAAGGGCCTTCCACTTTCGATGGCCATGCATTGAACACTTTCCAAACCATTACCGGCTCGTGGTTCTCGTTCAGCAGGCTGATGGTGATGTCGCGCCTTTCGATCTTGTTCAGCTGAACAGTGTTGAGCCACTGGAAGAACTCGTTATCTTTTGAGAATGTTCCTCTTTTCAGTGAAATATCACCGAACTTCGGCATTCCCGGCTGCTTGGTCACATTGTAGTTCAGCGAGCTGCCTTCGCGGTATTCCACCGGCTGAAGCTCTGTGGTAAGCCCTGATACTTCTGTAAAACCGATTCGTGTTCCACCCCATTCTACCTGAAAATGGAATACTAAATTTGGATACGTTGTTGCCATATTCTATTGTTTTTTAAATTGTTTTTTTATTTATTGATTAATTTTTCGGTTGGTTCTTAGGATTCCTGGAGCTTGTGCTCGAACTGGAGGATGATGAATTCTGCAGGACGTACAGCAGCCATTCCCACTTCCACGATCAGTCGTCCTTCGAGGATGTCCTGCGCAGTCATTGTCTGGCCAAGGCCCACATTCACGAAGAATGCATCTTTTGTAGTAGCACCTGCAAGAGCGCCTTCACGCCATAAGCTGGTAAGGAACGATTCGATCATGCCTTTCACGCGCTGCCATGTGTTAGCTGTATTCGGCTCGAACACTACGAACATGGTAGCTTCCTGCACCGACTCTTCCACGTAGTTGAACAGCCTGCGCACGTTGATGTAGCGCCACTCGTTGTCGTTACCGGCAAGCGTGCGTGCACCCCATACAAGCGTACCGCGGCCTGTGAAGGAACGGATCACGTTGATGGATTTTCCGCTGGTTGCATCGATGTTCAGATCATCCTGCTCTGAGTTGGTAACATTGATAGACGGACCTGTGATGGAACGAACACCTACGTTTGCAGGAGCTTTCCAAACACCTCTTTCGTTGTCAACACGAGCGTAGATTCCTGCCATTGCACCGGATGGATTGAGCTGAACGGTGTAAGCGGAAAGCTGAGCGCTGATGGAGTTGTAGAGAGATGGGTTAGTATCCTTGATGTGTGCTACACTACCTATAACATAGCCAGATAACGCGTCAAGAGCAGTATAAGCCTGACTTCTAAGTGTAACAAGATCTTTTATTAATTGGTTATAAGCTGCGATTACAGCGTCAGCTTGAGCTCTGGTTGGAGACGAAGCGGTTGCGTACGCGTTATTTGCTGTATAAAAGGGACCAACAGTCGGAGTGGACTTAACATAATCAATAATAGATTGAACACTAATCGTACCTACCCCTACAGGAGTAATAGCGGCAACAATGGTAGCTTCTGCCAATGGAGGTGGAGGAGATGACGGCGATGTATAAACCGCCTTAACAGCGCCGATAGCAGAATTAATATCACCGACAAAACCACTTATCGATGCAACAGATAAATTAGCTACTTGAATTTTGGCATTTGTAAGACCCTGTTGAGCCTTCAATAAGGTCAATTCAATCTTATTTAATAAGTCGATTGTACGGATTGAGGCCGAATATGTAATCCCATTTTCTTTTTGAGATGTGACGTGCAAGGTGTTTTCATTAAGACCAAAACCTAAAGTTGTATTCAGGAACGGATAGTAAGATGCGCCATACTTTAAATTGTCTGGACCAACACCTGTATTTCTAAAAATTGTTGCATCTTCAAATACAGTTTTGTTTGTCGTATGAACAACGTCCATGATCGCAAATCGGTCTTTCAGTTTTTGACATTGCGCTAAGGCTGCATCATAAAGATCCTTTCTGTCTGACGCCAAGGCGGAAACGGCATCTGGAAATAGCAATAAGGTAGGTTCATCCACCTTTGCAATCTCATCCAACCCTTTCAAAAGGTCGGCCTTAACAATACTTCCGCTGGAATATAATCCTACAGGGACTATATAACAAGGTCCTCCACCGTTTGAAAAATACATTTGAACATTATAGTACAATTTATATAATGATTCTGATGAACTTTTTGAAACAGTAATTGTACGTTGAGTTGGTGTCATAGTTGTATTATCATTGATATCAATGCTAAACACTTGCCCTTCAGCTTTGCCGAATATATTCTCATACTCTAGCAAAGAAGTGATACGAACTGTTGTATTAAATGGAATACCAACTCCATTTTTTTCCGCTTTTTCCACATAGCCGATGAAGGCAGGCACAGCGGTAGCTACCCCTGCAATGGATGCAGGAAATTTGGGAATTTCTTCAATGTAAACTCCCGGGGTTTTTGGGTTAACTGCCATAATTATTTTGATTTAGAATGTTAATATTAATATTGATTATCAGATGCTACTTTTTTAGGCCTCCTGTAATTTGTGTGAAAAGCGAAGGATTATGAATTCGGCAGGACGAGCAGCTGCCATTCCGATCTCGACGATCATTTTACCTTCAAGGATGTCCTGTGGAGTCATGGTTGTTCCCAAACCCACACGAACAAAGAATGCATCTTTGGGAGTGGCGCCAGCCAAGGCACCGTCGCGCCAAAGGCTTGTCAAAAAAGCTTCTATCATTCCCTGTACGCGCTGCCATGTATTTGCAGTATTCGATTCGAACACAACGAACTCTGTGGCTTTTTTAACAGACTCTTCCACATAAATGAATAAACGCCTTACGTTGACATAACGCCATTCGTTGTCATTGCCCGCCAATGTACGAGCTCCCCATACGAGAGTGCCCCGACCGGTAAAAGCACGAATTGCATTGATTGACTTTCCAGAAACAGAGTCCACATTCAAGTTTTCCTGATCATCATCAGTAATTTGAATAGATGGTTCATTCACCAATGCAAGCCCTACATTCGCTGGCGCCTTCCAAACGCCACGGTCAGCATCCACGCGTGCATAGGTTCCCGCCATGGAGCCACTTGGATATAAAGAAACAGTGTATTTGGATAGTTCCGAGGTAATGCTATTGTAAAGCACTTTATCGGCGGACACTCCACCTACCAATGCAGAACCACCACCATCAGCACTAAACTTAGGTGCCGTAACCGTAAAACCATAATTACCCTGTGTACCCATTAACTTTGACGTTACTTTAAATGACGCAGTAGTAGGAGTACTAGTGACAACAGCTTTAATATATTGTGATAAAACAGGATGATTATTTATGGCATTTACAAGATTCTCAGTACAATCAAACTCATCAGTTCCTATTGGATAAAAGTTATATGCGGGTGTACCAGGACCAGGTGTTAAGGTTACAATTGTGGCGGGAAGCCCAACACCAATTATAAAAAGATCCAAATTTGTAAAAGCGCCAGTAGACACAGTAAAACCTTTTGAAGAAAAAGTCCCGCTTAATATTGTTGCCAGTGTATTATTTACACCCGAATAATTATAATTATTAGGCGCGGCTCCCTGCGCCCGGTTGTCTACAATTAAAACATTATTATCGCTATAAGAATAAATAGTTGGTGTATTTAATGCCGGATAATAAGCTGCAACATATTTTAAATTGTCTGCACCAATACTATCATCTCTGAAGTCAGTTGCGTCCTCGAATATAGTGTTTCCCGAAGTGTGCACTACATCGATCACTGCAAATCTATCCTGCAATTTTGCACATTGAGTTGTCATTTTATCATAAACAGTTTTTCTATCGGCGGCCGCAAGAAATACCGCTTCCGGAGTAACTAATAAGGTGACTTCGTCAACTTGTTCCAGTGAATTCAGCGCTGGGGTCAATGTTGTTTCAGCAATAGTCGAAGAATAGTTTCCTGCCGAAACAATATAACACGTACCACCACCATTAGCATAAAACATTTGCACCTGGTAAAAAAGAATATAGTTTGACAAAGACACTGTAGGTGATACAGAGATTGTTGTGGGAGAAGGAACTGTACCGGTAAGATTAACAGTAAAATCTTCACTGAATGGCCCGCCAAAAATCTGTTGATACTCCAACAAGGAAGTAATTCTAACTGGTGGCGCGGGTTTTCCATTAGGAAAAACTACGGGAACCACAGGATACGTCCATTGAACGCCATCAATTATCGCCTTCTCGGTATACCCGACAAAGCCTGGAATTGCAGTGGGTACGCCTGCGATAGAAGAGCCAAGCGTGCTGATCTCTTCAATAAAAACACCCGGTGTTTTGTATGTTGCCATATTGTTACTTGTTTTTTATTAATTAATAATTCATTTATTTAGATGTACACGTATATTTCTGTGATGTTAACATTTTCCGGATCGGCGCTCACCACCTGCAGCGGAGGGCCGGGAATATTCTTCAAGACCATGGTTGGCATTAAAGGCTCTTCCACATCGGGATCTTTTTTGATGTTCAGGTTCTTTTTCGGCGTTTCAAAGTAAGGGATGGTCGCCACCGTTGAATTGAAAACCTTTGCAGGGAATCCGTTCACAATCCTGTCGTTAAGCGGGTTGGTGGTAAAGCTGAGTGTTCCGTACGGTGCTTGTGGAACATCGTCAATAATTCCAAGCACTGCTGAAGGACTAACACTTGGCGATTTCAGCACCACAATGTATCTCCACTGTGTGACCCTTCTTACAAACCTCATGGTGTATACCCGCGATTCGGTTACAGGTGGTAACGGCGGCGAAGGCGACAAAGGCTCAGGCGGAAAGCTGTCATCATCTGCATTGATCACTTTGATATCTACAATGCCGAAGACCTTTTGCTTGGCAAGCTCATTATCGATGTAAATCGTTTCAATTTTATTCGGCGTGCCGTCGATAGACGTTTCAAATTTGTAAATGCCCTTCTGCATCCCCGTAAAATCGATCGGGTAAACGAATGTACCGGCTGAGGTTTTCGGTATGTTATCAGGATCCGGGTATGTTGGTGTTACAATGGTATTGTCAGGGCCCGTGATCACCAGCTTGCCAACATTTCCTGTTACCCCCGTTACTTTGGGGAACTGATAGGTGAACATGGCGGGACGCAGTGAATCCAACAGCTTATACGTAAGCTCATTCGCCTGCACATCCGCTGCATTCGTGAAATACAGGATCTTTCCAGCCTTGTATTCCGAAGTATCGTCGTCGAGATCAGTAAAATTAAGGAACGCGGCTATGTTCTCCAGCTGAACGGCAAACACGAGGCGGAGATTTGAAAAATCCACAAAGGATCCGCCGCCGTCTTCAGCCCTGTAAAATACCCTGAAACCGTCGGCACTGGTCCTGAAGATCATGTTGCCGTTCTTCAACGCCTGCATCGTTTCCTGCGTTGGAACAACAGCAAGGTCTTTTCTGCTGATGTTATCCACATAGAAATCATGCGCAATAACGGTGTTGAACAATTTTTTATAGACGGTATTTATCATTTTTTAATCTTATAGGTCAGGGGTTTGTAAGCTATAACCACTAACTGAATCATTTTTATTCATCATTCGTTTGTCCTGGAATCCGATCAGGCGCACCTTGTATAAAACAGAGGGCAGGTATTTGGCGCCCAGCACGGTCCAGAAGTTATATTGCTGCTCGAAGGAATAGGAATACAAATCCACGATCAGCTTTTTTATTTCGGGATCCATGCCCGGACTGTTCTCCGTTGTAAATACATTCTTTCCCTGGAAGCAGGAGATCACACGCGACAATTGCTTCAGGCCCTGCTCGTATTTATCATCGCCGTTCTCGCTTACAAAATTTGCGCATACCAGCATGTACAGGTTCAGCTTGATCTCCGGGTTATACTGTTCGAACTCTCCGGCAGCATTCCGGAAATTGGTCTGCTGTTCCTTAAACACTTTTTCTTCTTCTATATTGATCAGCGAAACACCCATCTTCTGTGCAGGAATTGCCCATCCGCCGGTACTTGTAGCCACATTGGTAAGCACGATGAGCTGATCGCCCATGTTCCCCCCGTTCTGCAGGTCCAGGTATATGTTCATTTCGTCGGTGAGAAACTTAAGCGCTTTATCGATCATGCCGTTCTAATCTTAATACATTCCGTTACTTGAAATTTCAACAAGTGCATTTGCAACATCTTCAAGGGTATCGCCGCTTCCATCGATGATGGGATAGCTTCTTTCCGCAAGGCCGTCAGAAGAGTAAAAAGTTCCTGAGCGGGCCAGTAAAAAATCATTGATGCCGAGGTTCCCGTCTTCGAGCGTGCCTTCGATCCCGCCTTCATACAGCTCCAGCAGCCCGTCTTTTACCACATCATAAAAAACCTCCAGCGCATTTGTAGCGCCTATCTTTCCGAACAGCAGCACACGCATGATCTGGATCCTGCCGGTGATGTTCGACCAGCTGCCTCTCGCCTGCCGGTTGTTAAAATCAAATTCTATTGCAATGTTGGTGCGCTCTGCAGCATCGGGAACGGTAGCGGCAAACTTTGCAACCGGCACGCGGCTCAGGATATAATTACAGGCGATGAGCTTTTCAGCTGCATTCAAACTGCTCCAGTTAGCATCAATGTCATCGCTCACTTTTGTCATGATGAGCGCCTTTATCTCCCGCTGAAGGCATTTCCAATCCTTGAAGCCCACGGCAGAACCGATCAGACCTCTTCCATACAGGTGAAAGTTCTCGATCGTCGAAATATTTTCGTAACTGCCCGGCAATGTATTTGCAACCACAAACGCGGGGTTTCCGTTGAGGTCGTCCAGGTTGTAGCTGTCCAGCTCTGAAACCGGGACGTTATTTATTTTATATGCTCCTAATATCATACGCTCTTGTTTTTAACTTACTCTTTGCAATTCGATCGTTGCACGCAGGATCGTTTGTATATCGCCGGCTGCAACCGACCTGAACTGGATCACGAAATCCTGGGAAGTTCCGTTCAGCACTATATTTCCTGTCCAGCCCAGCGCGATCATTTCAGAAGTATCTGTTGATTGCATATCTATCACCGCGCTTACCTGCGGACTTACGGACGTAATGTTCTTCAGCTGGTACTGTCCCCGCTTTTTGCTGTTGCTCATCAGCACCGACCACTGGATCCTGTAAGTACCACTGCGTGTTCCGGTCGACAGCACCATGCTGTTCGGCGCAGCCGGGTAAGGCTGGAATGTGCCGCTTGTAGTGCTTGCCGCAGTTGTTGATTCGAGGAATACGTAGTCTGTACCGAATACCGAATTGGTCAGTTCCTTCCAGACAGCCGCACCGGTTGCCACACTTAATGCAACAAATTGTTTTGCGCTCACGGTATTCACCCATGTTGAACCCACGGCATAACCCTGTGTATTGTCGTTCGTTCCGGCAGGATCAGCAGTTGCAGAGAGGTTCACCTTGAGGTCCTGCACGTTTCCAAGCCCTACCTGCGTTTTAGTTACGCCGTGCGGATTTG
>Ga0157372_10000317_pt1 | contig 53205 bp, 42 predicted proteins | sample C55metaG_FD_115307 | JGI IMG/M metagenome (GOLD analysis project Ga0157372, IMG submission 115307) | Corn rhizosphere microbial communities from Kellogg Biological Station, Michigan, USA - C5-5 metaG | ecosystem: Host-associated > Plants > Roots > Rhizosphere > Soil | place: USA: Michigan...
ATGTCCACTCCTACCCTGCTATTGCCGCTGACAATGGCGGCAGCATATTTCCCGCAATGCGAAATGGAAAAATGATACTTTTCCGTGGCCAGAAAAGGCTGACGCGTATCGGCTATCTGTATCTCCTCCAGAGGGAAGTCGGGAAAAAGATAAGACAGCAGGTAACGTCCTGCCAGGTGCTGCAGGCGCTTGGATGGATGGGATACATCTCTTTTAAGGGGCACTTTCTCCAGGAAGAAAGATTCAGGCTCTTCAATATGCCAAATCCCTAGCTTTGTGGTCTGGTTGATATTATGTTGATAAAAAAGGGGCATCTTTAAAATTATAACAGCATATTCGCAAACTTAACCAATTTCATCATGATCTTATCTGATAAGCGTATACTGGAGGAGATGGAAAAAGGCACGATAAAGATCGTACCTTACGATCGGGGCTGCCTGGGAAGTAATTCATATGATGTACATCTCGGCAAATGGCTTGCCACCTATAAGAATCATATATTAGATGCCAAAAAACATAACGAAATAGAATATTTCGAGATCCCTGAAGACGGGTTCGTGCTGTATCCTCACGTTTTTTACCTGGGTGTCACCCATGAATATACGGAAACACATGCGCATGTGCCTTTTTTGGAGGGAAAATCTTCCACAGGCCGGCTGGGCATCGACATCCACGCCACGGCCGGCAAGGGGGACGTGGGTTTCTGCGGCAACTGGACCCTGGAGATCTCGGTCAAGCAGCCGGTAAAGGTGTACAAAGGCATGCCGGTGGGACAGCTCATCTATTTCCCCGTGGAAGGAGAGATAGAAGTAAAATACAACCAGAAAAAGGATGCTAAATACAGCGGCCAGCCCGACAAGCCCATCGAAAGCATGATGTGGAAGAATAAATTTTAGATGGACTGCCAGCCATTTTTTTTACCATAGGCGATCAGCCATGCAATGACCTCATTGTAGGTCCGCATGCCCTGTGGCTGCCGGTTGGCCCGGAGATAGCTGTCATACAGCTCTCGCACTTTTGGCTCGAAAGGATTCTCATATTTCCGATTGAACCGCTGCAGTTCCCTGAAATCCGCCCGGACGTCAGCGGAAAGCTGTGTCTTCAACGGCCGCAACAGCATGGAATCACGCACGTACAATTCCTTTGCGGCATACAGATACAGGTCGAAATAAACGGAATACCGGAAGGCGGGATTGTCGCTCCGGCAGGCGGAAAGATAGCCCACAAAGTTGGCTTCATTCTCCTTTGCATATCCCAATTGATGCCCTATCTCATGACAGGTCGTAAAAGGCTGGGTAAAGACAGGCATGGTCGTATTCACCTGTGCCTCGCCGGTAAAAGGATTATAATAACCGCCAAAGCCCAGGTAATCTCCCAGATAGCTGTATAATGACGCCTTGACGGAAGGAGAACCATAAACGAATCGTGGGTCCACAGATGAAAGAGCTCCATAGCTGCCGACAGCGCCCCTGAACAGGTCGCTATGGTGTTCCAGGGCCGGCCGGTGCAGACGCCCCAGGCTGTCCGTCTTATTGATCTGCCGCACCACCTGCTGCAATAAGGTATCCAGCTCATTGGTAGAATAGGGCTTTACATCCAGCTGCAGCTGATAGGCAATGCCTTGCCGGTCGTAATTGAGTCCCCAGGACAAATTGAAATATACATATACTACCAGCAGCACAAACAGCGTATTGCCCAGCACCGTTTTAAAATAAGCGGCTCCGGCTTCCCGGCGTATCAGCCTCCGGGTCAGCATTACCAGCCCATATAACAGACCGGCCCCCGCCAGCGTATAAAGGATATCTCCCACGCTAAAAGGCAACCACCCGAATAACAGCCTTTCCAGACGGGCGATCAGGGGATAGATACCCGAGGAATAATATTTTTCGACGGCATGGGAAGAAAAGGAAAGGATCTTTATACCAGCGGCAAGCACTATGAGGATTATCCAGACAATTTTAGATTTACCGAACATAGGATTAAAAATACTCCAAATATTACACCATCCATGTTAAATTGCACCTGAAGCGGGCCGGCCCGCTTCGGCCGAAATGCGAAGCATTGACAACGTCATAATTGATTTCCATAGGTGTTGTCGAAGGTCGGATTGACGTTGTCAACTCCTTCCCTTTCACTGAGGCCCTTGAAAAGATATTAAGAACGAAGTAACCCCATCATTAGACGAACACCGGGGATGGGGTAAATTTCGGAACAGCCCAGACCCGGTGGAACCAATCAAGCCTATGAACATAGACTTTAACAAAAATGAGGATGTCATGAAACGGTCGCTCAGCCTGCTAAGGACCCGGCTGGACAAGATTGCATTGGGCGGAGGTAAAAAGGCGATTGAAAAGCAGCGGGAGAAGAACAAGCTTACCCCGCGTGAGCGCATCGCGTACCTGACAGACGAAGGAGCTCCCTTTATAGAGATCGGGGCTCTTGCCGGGTATGACATGTACGAAGACCAGGGCGGATGCCCGGCAGGCGGAACAGTGGCAGGCATCGGATATGTGAGCCAGCGGCAATGTATCATCGTAGCCAATGACCAGACGGTGAAGGCCGGAGCCTGGTTTCCCATTACTGGAAAGAAAAACCTGCGCATGCAGGAAATAGCGATGGAAAATCGTCTTCCTATCATCTACCTGGTAGACAGCGCAGGGGTCTTTCTCCCCATGCAGGATGAAATATTTCCGGATAAAGAACATTTTGGCCGCATTTTCCGCAATAATGCCCGAATGAGCGCCATGGGCATTCCTCAGATTGCCGCCGTGATGGGGGCCTGCGTGGCCGGCGGCGCTTATCTGCCGATAATGAGCGATGAGACATTGATGGTGGAAGGGAATGGCTCCATATTTCTGGCAGGTCCTTACCTGGTAAAAGCCGCCATTGGGGAGAACATCGATGCCGAGACCCTGGGCGGCGCCGTTACCCATACGGAGATCTCCGGTATTGCAGATTATAAGTTCAAGACAGAACAGGAATGTCTCGACCAGGTAAAAAAGATCATGAGCAAGCTGGGGGCGCCTCCTTCCCCGATATTCCATAAGGCGGACGCCGTCGCACCCAGGCTGGATCCCCAAGAGCTATACGGTATCCTGCCGGAAGACGCCACCAAACCATACGACATGCTGGATATTATCCAGCGCATTGTGGACGACTCGGCCTTCGAACAGTTCAAGGAAGATTATGGCAAGACCATTCTCTGCGGCTATGCCCGCGTCGAAGGCTGGGCGGTAGGCATCGTGGCCAACCAGCGAAAAGTCATTCGGAATAAAAAAGGTGAAATGCAAATGGGAGGCGTCATTTATAATGACAGCGCTGATAAGGCCGCCCGTTTTATCATGAACTGCAATCAAAAAAAGATACCATTGATATTCCTGCAGGATGTCACCGGCTTTATGGTGGGGTCCCGCAGCGAACATTCCGGCATCATCAAGGACGGCGCCAAGATGGTGAATGCAGTGGCGAATTCCGTGGTTCCCAAGATCACCATCATCGTCGGCAATTCATACGGCGCGGGCAATTATGCCATGTGCGGCAAAGCCTATGATCCCCGCTTCATCTATGCCTGGCCTACAGCCAGGATCGCTGTGATGGGAGGTGAGCAGGCTGCAAAGACCCTGCTGCAGATACAGGTCAGCGCATTGAAAAGCAAAGGCCGGGAAATTGACCCCGCAGAAGAGAAAAAAATATTGGATGAGATCAAAGGCCGCTACGACAGCCAAACGACTCCTTACTATGCAGCGGCTCGGCTATGGGTGGACGCGATCATCGATCCTGCCGACACCCGCAGGGTCATCGCAGAAGGACTACAGGCGGCTGCACACAATACCGATTTACCGGCATTTAATACAGGAGTAATCCAGGTGTAATAATTATGGCAAATAACGAACTGGTCATGTATACGGACGGGGCCTCCCGCGGTAATCCGGGGCCCGGGGGATATGGAACGATATTGTTCTGGGGCGGTCACCAGAAGGAATTATCCCAGGGCTATCGCCGGACGACGAACAATCGCATGGAATTAATGGCTGTGATCGCGGGGCTCGAGGCGCTGAAACGGGACGGAATGAAGGTCACCATCTATTCCGACAGCCAATATGTAGTAAAAGCCTGGGAACAGGGCTGGCTGAAGAATTGGGTCGCAACAAACTTCAAAGGAGGCAAGAAGAACAAGGACCTCTGGCTGCAATTCTTTGAGCTGGCCAAAAAACATACGATCCGCTTTGTCTGGGTGAGAGGACATGCGGACAATCCGTATAACAACCGTTGCGATGAGCTTGCCACGACAGCCGCCGATGGAGGCGGGCTGCTCGTGGATGAAGGCTTTGAAGAAGGGGACTGATCTTATCCCTTGGGCACAGCGGCGCGATATATTACAGCGTCCAGGTCGGCCCTCAGGTTCAGCTTCGCCTTGTCGAAAGCAATGAATGCATCGCCGGCGGCACGAAGAAATCCGCCTCCATCTTCTACCTGTACCTTTCCTGCCAGCACAAGAAATATCTCTACGGAATGGGATTGTATGGTCACTCTCTCGCCGGCCTGCAGACTGATCTTGCTGAGCTCGAAGTCAGGAGCAGGGGTTTTGTATACGACGATGTGACCGGGCTCATTATTCTCCCGGATGATATGGGGATGTGTAGCTTCGAAACGAACATGCTTCAGCAATTCAGGGACATCGACATGCTTGGGTGTAAGCCCTCCACGCAGCACATTGTCCGAATTGGCCATGATCTCCACGTTCTGTCCCTCCAGGTAGGCGTGCGGGACGCCGGCATCCTGGAAGACGGCCTCCCCCGGAAGCACATTCACCAGGTTGAAAAAATAGATAGAGAAGATACCACGGTCGATCTTATCTCCTTCATTATAGGTAAGGGCAGCGCGCGCGGCCCAAAAATCTTCCTCGTGCTTGTGCAGCTGATGTTGTTGATACCGCGGCAGGATCCTGTCCAGTAAAGGCTGCAGGACTGCATTCACTTCCTGCTGCGGCATTTCCATCACCGATTGATACAGTCCCTTATATCCATCCGTCGAAAAGACGGGCTGCAGGAATTTCAATTCCGGCACGGTAGCCAGGATGCGCATCACCTCTTCTTCCGGCTTGAATCCATGCAGGAGCCAGAATTCACTCAGGGCCAGCATCAGCTCCGGCTTGTGATTGTCATCCTTATAGTTCCGGTGAGCCGCGTTTAGCGCAATCCCCTTTTTATTCTCCGCAGCAAATTCCAGCTCCGCATTCTTCTTTGTGGGATGCACCTGTATCGACAGCATATCCTTTACATCCAACAGCTTCAATAGATAGGGCAGCCGGCCAAAACGCTGGTTCACCACCGGTCCCAATAACATTTCCGGGTCTTGCTGAATGTACTCATTCAATTTGGCAGGTGCTGCTCCCTCTATTTCTGCCGGTGCATTGACATGCCCGCCAAGCCAGTATTCGGCAAAGGGCTTGTTCTCCGGATTGGGGACAGATAAAAATCGGGGTAAATAGGCTGAGCCGCCCCAGGCGTAGTGCTGGACCTTTCCTTTCAGTTTGAAAACATTTTGCTTTTGCGCCATGTAGAGAATTATTTTGCAAATAAAAGGAAAAAACAAGAATGGCCCGGCATAATGATTTTGGGCGGCTGGGAGAGGATCTGGCCGCCGGATGGCTTGCGGAAAAAGGATTTAAGATCCTGCACCGCAATTGGCGTCATGGCCGTAGCGAGGTGGATATCATTGCCGCCCGGCAGGGCATCTATCACTTCATCGAGATCAAATGCAGTCAGGGGGACAGTTTCGGCCACCCCGAGGAAAGGGTCGGGAAGACCAAGCTCCGTAGGATCATGCGGGTAGCCGCTCACTGGCTGCATCAAAATCAGGTCTCGTCACACCACAGGGTGCAGTATGATGTGCTGGCTATACAATTCGACTCCGGTGTCCCGGAATACATGCTTTTTGAAGATATTTCACTTTAGCCTTCGGCGGGCGGCCCTTAGGTCCGTTTTGCAGGCTTGGCCTCGGAAGCTTTCTCCATGATATACTCCACCACGCGATAGGTTGCCGGGCAGTACTCGATATTCTGCTTGTACATATGCATATACTCCACCATCTTCTTCTTCGTATGATGAGGGAAGCCGGCGCAGTCCCGGGGGCGGACAGCGTAGATATCGCACATATTTGTCTTTAGGTCCAGGAACTGGCACGGTTGTTTTACATTCATCCAATCCCCCGTCTTGTCCTTATACAGCCATTTCTCCCGAAAAGCCTTCTCCGTCATACCCAAATGCGCAGAGATACGCTTCACATCCTTTTTGGTATAGGTGGGCGACATGGTTTTGCAGCAGTTGGCGCAATGCAGACAATCGGTGTGTCCCCACGTGTGCTTATCCGCCTCGACAGTGAGCTTATCCAGCCCACGGAGCGGCTTATTCTCCAATCTTGTCAAAAAGCTCTTGATACGTCTTTTGTTGTGACGGACCATCTGCCGGAAGCTATGTAGGTTGACTGTTGTCATGTATGGAATATAAAGTGCGGAAATTGGTCTCGTCCGAAAAATATCCCAATTCCCGCATATGGCTAATGTCTGAGGCCTTCGTCGGACCTGCTTTGTCACGGTCCTCTTCGGTCGTAACCTTCGCCACGGGCTGGGTTATGGACGAACCGCTTCCTGCGGTTCTTATTATGAAAAGGCAAATATGGAGTAAAGGGGGCAGGCTACAAAGAAAATTTTAGAGTTTGTCTATTAAAGTTTATAATTGTTGCATGTGGGATGCCTATAAAAAAGGATATAAGGCCTGGCTGCAGTTGGAAAAATCCCTCTCGGACAATTCCGTGGAAGCGTATCTCCGGGATATTGACAAGCTGACGGATTTCCTTCAGGCTACAGGGGCCATGAAGACGCCCGATGCCATAGAGTTAAAAGATCTCCAGACTTTTTTGCAATGGATTGGTCAATTAGGGCTTGAGGCGACCTCCCAGGCAAGGATATTGTCAGGCATCCGCTCGTTCTATAAATTTTGCTATATCGAACAGATCGTCAAAAAGGACCCCACTACCCTGCTGGAATCACCCAAGCTGAAAAGAGCTCTGCCGGATGTGCTCAGCTTTGAAGAAATTGAGGCCATTATCGGGCAGATAGACCTTAGCAAGCCGGAAGGAGGACGGAATAAGGCCATCCTCGAGACCATGTACAGCTGTGGATTGCGGGTTAGCGAAGTGGTGAACCTTCGTATATCGGGTCTTTATCTGGATGTAGGGTTCATACGTGTGATAGGCAAAGGGGATAAGGAGAGACTGGTGCCCATCGGCAGCGACGCCATCAAATACATTCGAATATATCAGCAGGACATCCGGACGCATATTCGCCTAAAATCCGGCAATGAGGATATCCTCTTTCTCAACAGACGGGGCAGCACGCTCAGCCGGCAAATGATTTTTCTGCTGTTGAGGGACCTGGTGAGGCTGGCAGGTATAAAAAAGAATATCTCTCCCCATACCTTTCGTCATTCCTTTGCCACGCACCTGGTGGAAGGGGGCGCCGACCTCCGCGCCGTACAGGAGATGCTGGGACATGAAAGCATTACTACCACTGAGATATATACGCATTTGGATAGAGAATATTTAAGGGAGACATTGCATAGGTTTCATCCGGCGTTCAGATAGCTCTGCTATAAAATCCTATGCGTGCCCTCACATCCCAGTCCTGGAGCCGCAGAAAGCGGCTCGTCCGACAGGGCAGACATTAGCGCTTTGTGGGAATTGGACTATTTTTTCAACGGAGGCCAATTCCCTCACATAATCTTTAAGCAGCAGGTCCAACGCCTCGTATACATCCTTGAACTGTTTGTTATACTTTTTCTCCAGTTTGGTTAACCGTACAGCTCCGCAAGATCAAAGTCAAGCATCACTCTGCAATTCCTTATCTCGTATATTTTTTTCTGGATGGCAACCAACTGCATAGGCGTAAGGTTTTAATCTTCTAAATTACACCTATCGTTTGTAAAAAAATTTCAAACTTTACAGTACTACCACCTTCTCCGTATACATCTTCCCGCTCTCCAAATGGAACACCCGCACAAAATAAACACCCGCAGTCAGCGTCCCCGGTATGTCCATCAATTCCGTTCTTGTCCCATCAACACCCTCTATACGCATAGACTCCACCACCATTCCCTCACCGCTGTATAGCTGCGCCATATAGCTTCCGGGTATGTCCATACGCAGAGACAATGTTATGGAGCCTCCTTTGGTTACAGGATTAGGATAGATAGTCAATGGAGATTTCCTGCAAAGCAGGGTATCCTTGATAACTTTCCGTAGAGAAAACTTCTCTGTGCGCACTGCGATGAGACCTCCCAGCCGGCCCATCAACGAAGTTTCACCATAGCCCCTGACAGCCGCGGGTGGCAATTCCAGAGGCTGTGCCGCCAAACCCACTACCTTGGCCGTCCTCAGCCAGCTCTCATCCACAGGAACGATCGTATGCGCATACCCAATACAGGAGACCTTCAGGACCGATGCATGCGCTATCCGATTAAGTGGGACCATGATCCTCCCCGTCGAGTCGGCAACAAAGTAAAATGGTTCGTCATCCACTTGTACAGACGCACCCGGCAGCGGTTTTTGCGTGGCGGAATCGATGATCCGGAGGGACTGATCCTGAAGGAACGTCGCAAAGCCCATTATAATCTGACTGCGGGCCGTGTCATCATAAGCCTGGCTTATGGTCTCTTTGGGCGGCTTTACCTGGGAAGACGCCTCCGAAGACACCAGCAATCCCGCCAGCAGGAATTGCCACCACACAGCCCATCCCTTCTTCTTTGGCACCCGGGCAGGCACCAGGTCCCTGTTAAGCTGGTCTTCCGTCGCCCTTCCACATACGTTCTTTCGACCTTCGGAAAACCAGGCAAGCAATTCCTGATCGCTCATCATGGTAAGATCCACCACTGTCTTCTGACAGGACCCGCAAAAACGTCCCTCTGTATTGGATTGCATATCACTCCATTGTTCATGGCAGGGATTGTGTATCAGCAGCTGTGTTTTCTCCGGCATAAGCTGTTCATTTCCGGATAGATGCCTCATTCCCAGAAATTACACATACCCTCCTGAATTTTAATTATTTTAGTCTCGTATTGTCGTTTTTAAAGAACATACCATCCCATTCCGCCAATGATGCCGAGCTGGTAGCTGCTTATCGAAGGTCGGGCGACCTTACCATACTGGCAGCTCTTTATCAGCGCTATATGGACCTCCTATACCCCGTCTGCCTGAAATACCTGGGCGAGCCGGAAACAGCCAGGGACGCCGTCATGAATATCTTTGAGGAACTGGCACAAAAGCTGCTCAAATACGAGGTAGACAATTTTAGGAGCTGGCTGTACACATTAGCTAAGAATCACTGCCTGATGCAGTTACGTTCAACCCGTCGCATAAAGACCAGCGAGTTCGACCCCGACCATATGCAAACAGGCGAAGAAGTGCATCTGAATGGTGTATTTGAAAAAGAACAGCAGCTGGATAAATTGTCAAAATGTCTGGAAACCCTGTCGCCCGAACAAAAGACCGCTGTCGAATTGTTTTATCTACAGCGGAAATGCTATAAAGAGATCGAAGCCATGACAGGGATAGAATGGAATAAAGTAAGAAGCTATATACAGAATGGAAGAAGGAACCTGAAAATATGTATGGATAAGCAGGAACCCTCCATAGTAACGATAAAAGTAAAATGACCGGAAAGGACAAACATACGCCTTTGTATTCATCCTCGGATATCGAAAAATACCTGAGCGGGGAGCTCTCTGACCCCGAAATGCATGCAATGGAACGTGCCGCCCTTGACGACCCCTTCCTGGCCGATGCACTGGAAGGAATGATCATTCACCGTAGCCTCCCGGAACCACCCTCCTTCCAGCAGGATATGGATTCTCTGCAAAAAAGATTGGATGACCGCGTGTCCGGGAAAAAACGCAGGCTCCTGCTCCTGCCTCTGGCCGTGAAATATGCAGCCGCGGTGATATTGCTGCTGGGCATTGGGGCCGCGGTCTGGTACACTCTCTCCGACAGAAAAATGGAACCCGTCGCCCTGGTTAAAACAAAAGCAGAAGCTCCCGTCCAGCAGCCCTCTGCTTCACAGGCCGCTACCTCCGAGGCCGCTGTTGCGGACTCCACAAAGACAAGTCTGGCCGATGGTAAAGACGTTGTCCTTTCCAATGAGAAATCCGCTCTTAAAAAAGACGCCGGCCGGATCATCCGTGAACGCAAAGCAGACAGTCTCGTCCTGCTGAAAAAAGAGGCTGGCGCCTCTAATTATTCCACAGCCTCTACAGCCGGCAAGGATATAGCTGTATTATCTAAAAGCAACGCTTACGAACTTTCCAAACAACCCGCAGCGCCCTATGCCAACAACGCTGCTGCCAACAATCTGGCAAAAGGCCTCCTTAACAACACTCAAAGACCTGCCCTCTCCGACTCCTTATTTCCCCATCGGGACAGTCTCTCCGCGGCGCTCAATCAGCTGGTATTCACGGGCAAGGTCCTCAACACGCAAAACCTTCCCCTGGCCGGCGCCACCCTCTCTTATAAAAAAGGGCGTGGTTATATCAATACAGTCACCGACGCCAATGGCTACTTCTCACTGCAGCTTCCCAAATATGATACGACCTCCCGGATGGTAGCCGTCAATTATATAGGCTATGAGCAGGGTTTTATGAAGCTGAATACGGATGACAAGACAGGCAATGTTATCCTGCTCAAACCACAGCAGGCCTCGCTCAACGAGGTGGTGGTGGTAGGATTCGGGGCTAAAAGAAAAGAGCTCACCAGAACAGATATCAATTCCGTCCCTCCGCCGTTGTCAAAAACAGCTGTTCCCTCCGAAGGCTGGCCTGCTTACACCCATTATCTGGAATCAAATAAGAACTCCCCCCAAATAGACACGACCATTCGTGGATATGAATCCATATCGTTCATTGTCAACCAAAAAGGCGAGCTCTCCCACTTTAAGATCGAACGATCCCTCTCCCCTGCGCACGACTCACTGGCCATTCGCCTCATCCAGGAAGGCCCTTCCTGGAAACTGCTGAAAGGCAAAAAGGAAAAAGCAAGAGTCATCCTCACCTGGTAGAATGTTCGGGACCTTACCGTTCATCCAAACTTAAAGAGAGGTTTATGCTTCCTGTGTGTATATTCGGCATCTAAATCTAACACACATGACACCGAAAAGGTCTCTACTATTGTTTGCGCTGTCCACTTCCTTGTATTGCACCAGCATGGCGCAGTCCATAAAGACACCGCCGCCTTCCCCTCCCCAGTTCGTAAGACAGGATTTTGGGCTTTCCAATATCGAGCTGTCCTATTCCCGCCCGGGTGTAAAAGGCCGTACCATCTTCGGCGACCTCGTACCGTATGGGAAAGTCTGGCGTACAGGCGCCAACCAGGCGACAACGCTCACTTTCGGCGACGATGTGACCATCGGAGATACAAAAGTCTCCGCGGGCAAATACGGATTGCTTACCATCCCCGGCGCGGACGAATGGACCATCATTATTACCCGCCAGCTGGATGTAACCCAGCCTGCCGCTTACAAGCAGGACCAGGATGTAGTGCGTGTCAAGGTTGCTCCGATGACAATGCCCTTCTCCGTCGAAACATTTACCATCTTCTTTGGCGACGTCACTTCCAACAGCTGTAACCTGGACCTGTGCTGGGATAAGACCATCGTTATGCTCCCCATCAAGACGGACATCGATTCCAAGATCATGACCCAGATAAACAATGTCATGAGCAAGGACAACCATCCTTATTATACAGCCGCCGTCTACTACCTGGACAATGGCAAGGACCTGAACAAGGCGCTGGAATGGTTCGATAAGGCCATCGCCCAGGACCCCACGGCATTTTATGCCGTCTACCAGAAAGCCCGCTGTCAGGCTAAATTGGGGAAAAAGCAGGATGCTATCGCAACGGCAAAAAAATCCATCGAGCTGTCGAAGCAGGCCAATAATGCCGACTATGTAGCGCTGAACGAAAAACTGATCGCCTCCCTTCAATAAGCTTAAGAGTCGCCTTGCGATGCAAGGCGACTCTTTATAAATTGTATCACCTCGCTGAGCAGCATCACCCCTATCGCACCCACGACGTTGAACCAAAGAAAGCTCAAAGGCACGATACCTTTCCGGCTGAGTACATTTAAAAAGATGACGCCTGCCTCCACTATAATGGCGCTGATAAATATAGCAGTTCCACCCACTCTCTTCCGATAGAATGCCACCAGGAATATTCCCAGTATCACTCCATAGAACAACGACCCCAGCACATTCACCGCCTCGATAAGGCTGTTGCCCAGGTTATAAGCCAGCTGCGCCACAGCAACACAAAAGACACCCCAGAACAACGTATACATGCGCGACAGGCGATACTCTTTTTCCTTACTCGCCGGCCGGCTATACCGCTTATGAAAATCCACGATCGTACAGGATGCAAGAGAGTTGAGCGTAGCTGCTATGGATCCCCAGGCGGCCAAAAAAATAACGGCGATCAACAGCCCCACCAGTCCCTTGGGTAAATAATCCACGACAAACCGCAAAAAGATATAGTTGGTATCATTGTCGTCCGCGCCAATGTCTTTCAGCCAGCGCTTCACCGTGGCTCGATACGCGGCCTTTTGCTTTTCAAGGGCCGGCAGCCCCGGTGAGCCCAGCGAATGTATCCTTGCCGCCTCGGTAGCGTCATACGCTTTTTCCAATACCACCAGCGAATCCTTGTATTTCGACGAAGCCAGGAGGTCGATCTGCGACTGGTTGAAGAAGACAGGCTCTTTATGGAACTGGTAAAAGGTAAAGACCAGCACTCCCAATAAGAGGATGAGGAATTGCATAGGCACTTTCACCAGCCCGTTCATCAATAGCCCCAGACGGCTTTCGCTGACGGATCGCGCCGTAAGATAACGTCCTACCTGTGACTGATCCGTACCAAAATAGGACAGCGCAAGGAAAAATCCCCCGATGATGCCGCTGAACAGGTTATAACGATCGTTCCAGTCAAACCCCTTTGAACTGACGCCTGTAGTGATGATATTCAGTTTGCCGGCCTTGCCGCCGATATGCAGCGCTTCGACGATCCCTACCCCTTCGGGCAATCGGTGAATGACCATATATCCTGCGACGAACATTCCTCCGAATATGATGATCAGCTGCAGCTGCTGTGTATAGGCGACGGCTTTGGCCCCTCCCGTCATAGTATAGATGATGAGCAGTCCTCCCATAAAGACATTGGTCCAGACAATGTCCCATCCTAATAAAGAAGAAAGGATGATGGAAGGGGCGGAGATGCTGATACCGGTGGAGAGCCCTCTTTGTAAAAGGAACAGGAACGAGGTCAGCGTACGGGTCTTGAGGTCGAACCGCTGTTCAAGGAATTCGTAGGCGGTGTATATCTTCAGCCGGTGGAAGGCAGGGACGAATGTGATACAGAGCACCACCATGGCCAATGGCAATCCGAAATAGTATTGGACAAAGCGCATGCCGTCCGTATAGGCCTGACCGGGAGCCGACAAAAATGTGACGGCGCTGGCCTGTGTGCCCATGATGCCAAGCAGCACCATATACCAGGGGACCATCCTGTTGGCAAGGAAGTACCCATCCAGGTCCCTGCTGGTGCGGCCCTTATACAAACCATAGGCAATGATGCCAAGCAATGTTAGAACCAGGACGATCCAGTCTGGCCGGCTCATGAAAATTTTTTGGTAAGAAAATAAAAAAACAGGATCAGCAATATTAAAAAGCCTATGACCAGCATATACCAGACATTCCACCGCTTAAATAATGGGGCTTCCTCCTCCTGTGTTTCCTCTGTCATAACGCATATTTTTCACTGTCAGATGCCAACCGGCTATTTCTTATTTCTGTTGGCGATCAACGCCGCCACGGTCAATCCGACGATCAGACCTATGATCAGGCCAAAGGTCGCCCGTTTGATAAAACGTCCTACTACAAGTCCGATAACAATGGCCGTAACTATGGCTATATCCCTTCTGCGATGCATAATTAAAAAATTCCTTTTAGGGGGTTGCGCGTATCAAAACCCTTTCTTTTGATTTAAAGCAATAATATTGGCCAGCAGCCGGTAGGCTCCCGGCACACCAGCCGGCAGCTCCCGGAAAAAAACCAGTCCCGTATATACGAACTTACCCTTGCCGTAGGTAGTCGTTACCAGGCTCCCGTTCTGAGGGCTTTCGCCGGGATCATGCATGGACAGTATCGCCTCGTATTTCGGGTCCAGCTGGTCGATAAAATAAATACCTCTTTCCTGTATCCATCCCTCGAAATCCTTATCGGTGATCTTATTCGGATAGTTGAGCACAGGATGATCCGGCAGCAGGAAATCCACTTTGGCCGTTTCGTCCGTCACCCGGCTGTTGGAGATGGCAAAAGGATAAGGACCGATCTTCACACGTGGATTGCCTATATTAGCACGATTGTATTGTACGATGAGGTTACCGCCCTGTTTGACATATTCCATGAGCAGATCATACTTGCCTGCCAGCCAGGAGTGTACATCATAGGCCCGCACACCGGTGATGACGGCATCCAGCTGCCGCAGTGCGCTTTCGGTAATATCTTTTTCCCGAAGCATGACCACTTCGTATCCCATCTGCTGCAATGCCTGCGGCACCTTATCCCCCGCCCCTTCGATATACCCAATGCGCCGTCCGAGGATCTTTATATCCGTGGATACGAATTTTTCCCGCGCAGGGCTGAAATAGTCTATCCGGGGAATATGGTCATAGGAAATGGTCTTTAGCTGACGGGCTGTGTCCTGCTCACCATCATGCTGGAACAGAAGGCTGGACCAGGTGATGCCAGGCTGGTGGTCCACAGGGCGGGCCGAATAAACAATATCCGACCCTGCAGCAGCCTTTTCCTGTATGGCAATATCGGTGGCCTTTGTCAGCATCACCTGCGGTCTGCCGCCACGTGTATCCTGCACCTTTGTTTCCACCTGAAAGTTCTTTTCTTCGCCATCGGCAAATACCACGAGGTCCGGGTCGAAGCGGGCCGTCACAGGCGGCAGTACGGTCACCGGCTGATACAGCTCCCCTTTCACGGGGTCGGTGAACTTGTATTGCACGGGCCGGGTAAAGCTGATGTCCTCGCCGTCGATGACCAGGTGAAAGGTCGCCACAAAAGCAGGCTTGCTCTGGGCATTACCGATGAGCTGCTGATCGCTGACATTGTACGATCCCGGCGACATTTCTTCCGCCAGCCAGTATGGCTGTGTCACGGGTTGTTTCACCGGGACATTGATACTCTTTTGGAGGATATAATTCCTGTTGGCGGCCAGCTCCTGTTTATACAGCGTGTCGAAGCCATCTACCTTTATCTCTGCCAGGGACGCATTTACATTCAGCCTGTTGTTGATGACAAAGGTTACAGGCAGCGCATCCCCCTGTACCGTATAGCCGCTGCGGGTGGAAGCTTCCAGCCAGAGACCGCTGCAGGCCTCGATCAGCCGTAATACCTCTTTCGTTTTCTGCGTTTTCCAGTAGCCGTCCTTCAGCTCGGAGATAGCCTTGTATACCTTTATCAGTCCGGGGACGGATGCTTCGGGGGCCGTCAGTGAATAGTTTTTTATGACCTCGTCAACGAGCTTCTGCACCTTCCCGCCGCCTTCCACCCGGCTCCACGTCAAAGGCACGTCATCCATAGGGTCATTGTGCGCTGCCGCTCCTTCCACCAGGGTAAAATATTCCATGGACTGTCCACGGGCGGGCGTGAGCGCTGCTCCCTGGCTTTTATGCTGTGTACGGCTCTCGGCCGCGATCTCGCCATAGCTTTTTCCCAGCACGGGGTTGTACAGCCCTACGTCGATCTTTAGCTGATCCTCGCTGGTAGTGTTGGTGGATCCAAAGTTGAAGGTATTCCAAAGAATGCGCTTGGCCTGCCAGGGCTTCACACCATACTTGAATTGCTCGGGGAACCTGTCAGGGTCGGCAGCCGCCTTGAATGCCTCATGGGCCAGTAATGCCGATGCGGAATGATGCCCATGTCCGGCGCGACCATCCTCGGGGAATCTGGTGATAAGCACATCCGGCTGGAATTTACGGATGACCCAGACCACATCGCTCAATATCTTCTCTTCATTCCAGGTACGGAGCGCCTCTGCCGTCGTCTTGGTGAAGCCGAAATCAAAGGCCCTGGTAAAGAACTGCTCGGCCCCATCGATCCGGCGTGCCGCCAGCATCTCCTGTGTACGTATCAGCCCCAGCTCCACTCCCTGTTCGTCGCCGATAAGATTCTGACCGCCATCACCCCTGGTCATGGACAGATAGCCCGTCCGTAACAGCCGCTCCTTCGCCATATAGGCGATCAGCCGCGAGTTCTCATCATCAGGATGCGCCGCCACATAAAGCACCGTCCCCAATACATTGAGCTTTTTCAGACGAAGGAATATCTCCGCCGAACCTATGGTTTCGGGGGCCTGGGCCCTGCTGCCGGCTGCAGCGATCAGCAGCGTTAACAATAATATCCATCTCATGGGCTGCAATTTAGCGCTCAATTATTAAACACATCACCTAAATCCACCAACGGCAAACATTAGTACCCGGTGGCTGATAGACCTATCTATTGTCCTACCAAAAACACCGCGTTGCAAAATAATAGCTTACCATTCTCCCAAAAACTACGGAACAGCGGGTCATCCGCCATATATACGACCTCACCCCTACCCATATCCTGAACACCGAAAATGAGCCCGTCCTTCAGCTTTTCTTTTGCCTTATTACCCGTAAAACCACTGACATAATTATCTTTTTTAATAACTCCCACATTCCAGCCGCCCTCTTTGATGAACTCATATACATTATCGTCCTGTTTCAACGTATAATACCTGTCCGGATAGCCGAAAGCCAGCGGATGCGTGTTATCCAGTTCCACACGATAAATGGATCCGGGGACGCTGCTCATCACTTCTTCCCGTTGTCTGTCGCCATAGTGATGCAATAAGGAATAGTCTTCATCCTTTTTCTTATCATTGTCTTTTTTATCATCCGTCCCTTTTTCCTTCAACCCCCATTCCAGCTTCGACAGCTGCGCTACGGCGTTCTCCATGAGTATAAGCCTGCCGCCTGCCTGGACCCAATTGCGCAAAGGTTCCGCCGCAGCCTTATCCGCCAGGCTCCTGTAATAACCATTGGGCATGATCAGCACGTCATAGTTCCTTAGGTCCAGGCGACCCAGGTCCCCGGCATCCAGCTGGCTGATAGGATAATCCAGCTCCTGGTCGAAGAGATGCCACACTTCCCCTGCATTCAGGGAGCTCACCTGCTCACCCGTCAGCACACCCACCTTTGGCTTGTGGATAAGATGAACATGACCGCTGCCAAAATCCGCACCCTTATCTACAAATCCCGAAGCAATAGGATACAAGATCACACCCGTGGATTTGGCCGCAGCCGTTACCACCGGCCAGAGCCTGTCTCCCAATGCGCCGTTACCCGTCGCCGTTATAAGCAAAGTGCCTTTTTCAAAATCCTGACCTCCGGATTGGAACGCCTGCTCGGCATACCGGACCTTTACCCCCTTCGCCAGCAACTGGGAAAGACACCGCACATTGTTCATACCCGTCCAGCGAATGGCATAGGCATAAGCGCTGGCGCCGGCTTCAACGGGTGTAACCTGTTGAGGTGCAGTTCCGGGAGCTACAAATGCGTTCAGTCCATACGCCTGCAGTCCATATACGTAAGGAACAGACCAGGCCGTAATATCATAGGTCACCGAGTCGCTGATATGAGAGGTCCGTTCGAACAGCACCCGCAGCAGATTGGACCTGGGCTGATTCGCATTGATGACAATGTCTCCGGACGCAGCCTTGATGGTAGCCGGCTTGCCCGTCTCGTAATGTATCCCCGTATAGCTGCCTGCCGGCGCCGGCGCCCACTCGATATTATTTTTGTCGAGCAGTACTTTCAGCCGGGCGAGCCTGTCGCTATATTGATCGTTACGGCTAAGCCAGGCCTTGAACTCGCCCCCCGGCCTTTCCCGGGCATCCGTGAAATATTTATGGAACTCCTTTATCAGACCACCGGCATTCCGAGATGATACTTCTATGGTAGATATACCCGTAGTATAATGATGTTCCAGCCTGTCGGCCAGTGTCAGCGTATCTTCATTGGCCGTCGCCACTGCCAGTCCCCCCCGGGGCGATCCTCCCTGCTCGAAGGTCATACCGATGGCTCCGTTATACGTGGGATAGGTGTCCCCATAGCTTGGATAAAAAAGGTCGAACTCTTCCTTTGTAAAATAAAGCCAGCCGTGGCTGTCGAAATATCTCGCGTTGTTCTTTCCGATCTGTATCTGAAAATCCCGCTGCCATGGAGTGATCACATCGTGATAAGGTTCTGCCGCGGGCGCAAAATAATAGGGATTGTTATATCCCTGCTCATGAAAGTCCACATGCACCTGGGGCAGCCAGGCATTGTATTTTTTTAGCCGCTGCTGTGTCTCTATCTGTGTCTGCCAGGCCCAGTCCCTGTTGAGATCAAAATTATAGTGATTGGTCCTTCCACCAGGCCAGGGTTCGTGGTGTTCCCTGGACTGAGGGTCGGGATTGGCATTCTTGCCCACCGCCATGGTAAACCAGTTCACATAACGGTCCCTTCCATCCGGATTGATACAGGGGTCGATGACGATGACAGTATGCTGTAGCCATTCCCTGGAGCGGGCATTGGCAGGATCTACAAGGGAGTATAGGGTCTTCATGGCAGCCTCGGAAGACGAAGGCTCGTTGCCGTGCACATTATAGCTTAGCCAGACGATGGCAGGCGCATTCTCATCGGCGCTCGCTCCATCTTTTAATACGCCTGCCAGCCGGAGATTATTCCGCCGGATATCTTCCAGCCGCTGAAGGTTTTCCGGAGAGGCAATGAACGCCAGTATCAGTGGGCGGCCTTCGTATGTTTCCCCATACTGCTCCAATTTCACCTGGGAAGGAACATCCTTCGCCACCTCTTTAAAATAATTTATGATCTTATAATGAGGAGTAAAATGGTCCCCCAGCTTATATCCCAGAAAAACATCCGGGGATGGGGCGGTCTGGGCAAAAGAGGTTATAAAAAAGAGCAGTCCTGAAAACAGGGAAAATGTCGGTAAAACGGCCCTCCTGGGAAATTTAGTCCGTTTTACGGAAAGAGCTGATGTCTGTCCTTCGAACAACGGACCTCCGGTCCGTTCCGTGAGCTTTTGCATAAATGTTTTCTCTTGGCTTTAAGGAGCATGAATGTAAGACACAAAAACAAAAAAATGGTACCTTTCCACCCAAATTCAACTTTATTATGCGCCTCCTGCTCGCCGGATTCCTTATACTGGTGACCTGTTCTCTTTCCGCACAGACAGGCAATCCCTATTCTTATAAGATCCAAAAAAAGACGGTCGTCAAAAAAGGGGCCGTTGTTTCCGCCCATCCCCTGGCCAGCCGGGCGGGCGTCGCCATATTGCAGAAAGGAGGCAACGCCATTGACGCAGCCATCGCCACTCAGCTGGCGCTGGCCGTAGTATATCCCGGCGCGGGTAACATCGGAGGCGGCGGCTTTATGGTGGCACACCTGTCCACAGGCAGGAATATAGCGCTGGACTTCCGCGAAAAAGCTCCCAGCGCAGCTACCAGGGACATGTACCTGGATCCCAACGGTAATGCCCGCACGGACCTGAGCCAGAATGGCCACCTGGCAGCCGGCGTTCCCGGAACCATTGCCGGTATTTTCTCCGAGCTCAAATATGCCCGTCTGCCCATTGCCACGCTGATACAGCCGGCGATCGATCTGGCCGAGAAAGGCTTTGCGATCACGGAGGCAGAAGCCCGCAGCCTGAACGCTTCGCAGAATGCTTTTAAAAAATATAATACCGTCACTCCCATATTCATAAAGGAAAGAGGATGGCGGGCCGGAGATACCCTCGTGCAAAAAGATCTTGCCAGGACCCTGCGACGCATCCGCGACAAAGGCGCCGCCGGATTTTATGAAGGCGAAACAGCCAGGCTCATCCTGGAAGAAATGCGGCGGGGACATGGGATCATCGCTGCCGCCGACCTCAGCGGGTACCAGGCCAAAGAACGGGAAGCCACCGTATTCCCCTACAAAAAATACAGCATCGTCACCATGCCCCTACCCAGCAGCGGCGGCGTTATCCTGCAACAGATGATGAAGATGGTGGAAGGACAGCCCCTGAAGTCCTATGGTTTTTTGTCGGCGCAGACGGTGCACCTGATGACAGAGGTGGAACGTCTTGCTTATGCCGACAGGGCCAAATATCTCGGCGACAGAGATTATTACTCTGTCCCGGTGGATACGCTTACCAGCGAATCCTATATTCGTCAGCGGGTAGCGCTGATCCAGCCCGATAAGGCGGGCACCAGCAAGGACATCCAGGCCGGCGTTCTTTCCCCTGCCAGCGAAGAGACGACTCACCTGAATGTATACGACCGGGAAGGGAATGCTGTATCCATCACCACTACCCTAAATGGAGGCTATGGTTCCAAGGTAGTAGTAGGAGGCGCGGGTTTCTTCCTGAACAACGAGATGGATGATTTCAGCATCAAGCCCGGCGTGCCCAACATGTATGGCGCCGTAGGCGCGGAGGCCAATGCAATCGCCCCCGGCAAGCGCATGCTCAGCTCGATGACCCCTACCCTCGTGTTGGATAAAGGCAAGGTCTTTATCATCACAGGCACCCCCGGCGGTACAACCATTACCACCTCCGTATTCCAGACGCTGATAGATATGCTGGAATTCAATATGACACCCGAGGACGCCGTCAACAAACCGAAATTCCATCATCAATGGCTGCCGGATGAAATATTCGTGGAAGCAAGCTTTCCCATCGAAATACGGGAAGACCTGCAAAAAATGGGATACCGGATAACCCAACGGGGCAGCATTGGACGCACCGAAGTGATAAAGGTGTCGGGCGGGAAAATAGAGGCAGTGGGCGATAGCCGCGGCGACGATACGGCGGCAGGATATTAAAGGACATCGATCACCATAAAATCATTTGTATGAGCACATCATTAGGCAGCGCTTATCTCGAGTCCGTGATTAAAAGGGTCAGCAGCTATAAACTCTTGGGGGACTATACTTTCAGCCAACTGGAAGAGAAGGATTTTTATTATACACCCGTTATTGGCCAAAATGTGTATGACGCAAATGAAACACATTTTGGCCAACCATCTAATGATGGGCCTTCGGCCGGAACGCCTGTGGCGTCCCAAGACGCATCCAACAGCATTGCCGTCATTATAAAACACCTCAGCGGCAATATGATCAGCAGATGGACGAACTTCCTGACCGAAGATGGAGAAAAACCCGGTCGCAATCGCGAAACTGAATTCACCTTGCAGGAGCATTCCAGCCGCCAGCAATTGATAGAACAGTGGGAAAAGGGATGGGCCTGCTTCCTGGACACTCTCCGCAGCCTGACGGAAGACGATCTGCTGCTCACCATCCATATCCGTCATGAGCCCCTGCTTGCCATCGATGCGATCAATCGGCAGCTGGCCCACTACCCCCATCATGTGGGACAGATCGTATACATTGGGAAAATGATCCGTGGCAAGGACTGGCAGTCACTCTCCATACCCAGGGGAGGCTCGGATCAGTTCAACCGGCAGATGAAAGAGCAGCACGGCCGTTAAACTTCTACTAAAAAAGACTGTCACAGCTCAAATACCCATTCATCCCTGGATTTCAGGGGTTTATTGGTATTGAATTTGCACATCCCTGGGTATTGTGTACTTTTACAACTTGAAACAGTCATCCCCTGAGAAAGATCTGGAAAATACTCCGTAATACATTACTGATTTTATTACTACTTCTGGTGACGCTTTGGCTGCTCATCCAGTTGCCGCCTGTCCAGACATGGCTCGTTTCAAAGGTTACCCATCGCCTGTCCCGCCAGCTGAATACCACCATAAGAGTCAAGCACGTAGACTTCTCCCTTTTCAATAAAATGGTGTTGGATAGCGTGCTTGTAGAGGACCAGCGACACGACACCATTCTGTATGCCGGCGCCGTAAAGGTCAACATCACGGATTGGTGGTTCTTCAAGGACCGGACAGAGCTGCAATACATCGGGCTGGAGGACGCTACCATCCGGCTGCATCGTACCGACTCCGTCTGGAACTACCAGTTCCTCGTCGACTATTTCTCCTCTCCCTCCAAGCCAAAGACAGCTGAAAAGGACAGCACGCAGCCGGTGGAGCTCGATCTGAAAAGGCTCGATCTTACCCGTGTCCATCTTGAAAAAAAAGATGAATGGAGAGGGGAGAACATGGACCTCCGGCTGCAATCCATGTATCTGAACGCCGATACGCTAAGCTTTACACAAAAAAAGGCGCGTATCAGCGCGTTGGAATTTACGCAGCCCTCCTTTACCCTCACCAATTACAAAGGCAACAGGACCATCCAGCCCGATACGACCTTTATCCTCGACCGGAACCATCTCCGGCTCAATCCGGATGGATGGGACCTCACAGCCAGCAAGGTGACGATCGTCAATGGTTCTTTCCGCAATGAAAAACCCGCAGACACCATTGCCAACAAGCATTTCGACGGCAACCATATCTATTTCTATGCGGTCAACACCCAATTCACCAACCTCAGGCTTCACCAGGATACTATTACAGCCCAGATGCAGCTTACCACAAAAGAACGCAGCGGCCTGGAAGTAAAAAAGCTCAATGCCCGGATAAAATGGTACCCCGAAGCCATGGAGTTCCATCGCATGGATCTTGTGACGAATAAAAGTCATCTCCGGAACTTTTTTGCCATGCGCTTCAGGACCCTCGATGATATGTCCGAATTCGAGACCCGCATCCGGATGGAGGCTGACTTGACCGACTCGGACGTGGACACCGACGACATCGCCTATTTCGCCCCCGAACTAAAGGACTGGGAAAAACATATCCGCATTTCGGGCATCGTGAAAGGGCCTGTTTCCGACCTGGAAGGAAGAAATGCCGTTATAGAAGCCGGGAAGAATACTTCCCTGAAAGGGAATTTCCGTATAAAAGGATTGCCGGACATCGACAAGACTTATCTCGACTTTCAATCCACCGAGTTCAGCTCCACCTACCAGGACATGGCCTTGCTGGTTCCCTCCATCAAGACCATCGAACAGCCCCGTATCGACCGTATAGAATGGCTACGGTTTAAAGGCAGCTTCACCGGTTATGTTCGGGACTTCGTCACCAATGGCGTCATCGAGACCAACCTGGGCGCCGTCAATACCAATGTAAATATGAAGCTGCTGGAATATGGCCCCTCGGTGTATTCCGGCACCATCAACACGGATAATTTTCAGCTGGGGCCGTTCCTGGATAACGACAATATGGGCAGGATCGCCTTCCAGGGCAAGGTTGTCGGAGCAGGTCTGAAAGCAGGCACGCTGAACGCCTCTCTCGACGGCACGATCAACAGCCTGGAGTTTAACCATTATACCTACCAGCATATCCTCGTCAATGGAGCGGTGGCTAAAAGAAAATTCAATGGCGAGCTTGTCTCGGGCGACCCCTCCCTGGATGCACGTCTGAATGGCTTGATCGATTTCAGCCAGGAAGCGCCAAAATTCGACTTTGAAGCGCAGGTGGCAAAGGCCGATCTTACCAAGCTGCATTTTGTCCAGCAGCAGGTAGAGTTCAACGGCAAGTTCAAATGTAACTTCACGGGGAATGATGTCGACAACTTCCTTGGCCATGCCAGCATTTATGACGCCTCCGTTTTCAAGAACGGGCAGCGGGTCTCTTTCGACAGCCTGATGCTGGAGTCCAGCGTCGTGGACAATAACAAGACCATTACCGTCGTCAGCAACGAATTCGATGGGGCCATCGTGGGAGAGTTCTCCATCAAGGACCTGCCCGCCAGTTTTCAGACCTTCCTGAATAAATATTACCCCAGCTATATCAAGCCTGCAAAAACGATCCCTAACAATCAAAACTTCAGCTTTGTCATCACCACCAAAAAAGTGGACGAATATATAGATCTGTTCAACAGGGATCTGAAAGGCTTTTCCAATACCAGCATCAGCGGACGTATCGACACCCGGGACAACCTGCTCGATCTGAATGTGGACCTGCCGAATTTTGCTTACAAGAACATCAGCTTCGATAATCTGACACTCAAGGGCCGGGGCAACCTGGACAGCCTGTCCATGGAAACGACCATCGGGGACGTCCGTCTCAACGACAGTTTGCATTTCCCTTCCACCCATCTGCACCTGAAGTCCTCCAATGACCTGTCCAGCGTACAGGTGACCACCAGCGCCAGCCAAACCCTCAACTCCGCCAACCTTTCCGCGAAGGTCCAAACCCTTCCTTCAGGCGTGCGTGTAACATTTGATCCATCCACCTTCGATATCAACAGCAAGACCTGGACCATCGATAAGAATGGCGAGCTGTCGTTCACCCACAATATCGTTTCCGCAGAGGGATTGACGCTCCATAATGGCGAACAGCAGATACAGGTGACGACCCATCCTTCCGGAGAGGGCAACTGGAATGATATGCACATCGATCTTAAAAAGATCAATATCGGGGACTTCACGTCCTATTTTGTCAAGTCGGAAAGGCTGGAAGGTCTCCTTTCAGGCAGTGTCGACATGACCGACCCCTTTGGCAGGCTGACGGCCCGGTTTAGCGGCAATGCAGATCAGTTCCGCTTTGACAACGATTCCATCGGCGTCCTTCAATTGAACGCCGACTACCAGGGCGCCGCGGGGTTGCTGGATGCAACTGTCCATTCTGAAAATAAGAACTATCATTTTGATCTGAAAGGGTTGATCCATACAAAGGACAGCGTACAGGGCGCCCCTATCGACATCATGGCGGATGTCAGCAATACGAAGGTAGATGTGCTGGAAAAGTATTTAGGCGGGGTCTTTACCAATCTTACAGGCAGCGCCACCGGCAAGTTGCATATCGTGGGCCCGGGCAATCGGCTCCAGTACCTGGGTACGGTGCAATTAAAAGACGCCTCGTTGAAAGTAGTTTATACGCAGTGTACCTATAAAATAGCTGCCGCTACCATCCTCTTTAAACAGGACACCATCGACTTTGGCAGCTTCCAGCTAAAGGACAGGATGGGTCATACTGCCAGTCTCACGAGAGGAAGGCTCTTCCATCATTCATTCGATGACCTGGGCTTCGATTTCGAAATGAATACCAATCGCATGCTCCTGCTGGACACAAAGGCCACAGACAATGGTCAGTTCTACGGCTCCGTCATCGGCAAGGCCAGGGTAACCCTCACCGGCCCCGAAGAGGATATGCGCATGTACATCAAGGGCGAGCCTACGGACAGCTCCAATATCTATATTCCTCCCAGCATCACCAGGGAGCGCGGCGAGGCGGACTTTATACAATGGAAAGTGTATGGTAAGGAAATGAAGACGCAGACCCAGGACAAAAAAGCTTCCAACCTCCTGGTCACCCTGGATATGTATGCCAACAACTTCGCGAATGTCTATGTGATCATGGATCCCCTGACCGGGGATATAGTCAAGGCCAACGGTCACGGTTCGCTGGTAATGACAGTGGGCACCAACGACGACCTCAAGATCAATGGAAGATATGACATCGACAGGGGAAACTATAATTTCACGTTCCAGTCCTTTATACACAAGCCATTTCTCCTCAAAGAGGCAGTGGGGAACTATATCCAGTGGAACGGCAATCCCTATGACGCCACTATCGGCATTACAGCCGAATATACTGCCCAGAATATACGCTTTTCGGATCTGGGTCTCACGTCCATCAGCAGCCAGAATGTTATCCGGTACAGAGGAGACATCGTTGTTACAGCGGACCTTACCGGACACCTCGCTTCGCCCAATATCCGTTTCCAGATCGACCTCCCTCCCAATAGCCCCTTGAAGAACGATCCCGAAGCGCTATTCGTTTTGCAAAAGATACAGAGTGACGCCAATGAGCTCAACAAACAGGTGTCCTGTCTGGTGGTACTGAATACTTTTGTACCCGTCTCCAGCAGCACCAATGCTTTCGATGCAGGAGGCGCACTGACAGGCGTCGTATACAACAGCATCTCGGGCGTGCTCAGCAATTATTTCAGCCGCTGGGGGCTCAACCTTCTGAAAAGGATCTTCAAGGACAACAGTCTTCGCGTCAATTTCAATACCAGCTTCTATAACGGTACGGCTACCCTTGATAATTTTGACCCGGCGGCTCAAAGCAGACTGACGCCGGACAGGACGAATATCAACTTTGCCGTTGTCAAGAATTTCATGCAGGAGAAGCTGACGCTCACGCTGGGCAGCGCCTTTGACATCGGCATGGGCGCCCAGCAGGTACAGGCCGCCTCCTTCCAGTTCCTGCCGGATATTACCGCCGAATACAAGATCACGGCCGATGGCAGGGTCATCCTTTCCTTCTTCTATCGTGACTCCTATAACTATCTGTCCGGCAACCACACGCAAAACAGTTCCGGCGCCAGTATCTCCTACCGCCGCGACTTCGACCGCATCGATGAGCTGTTGAAAAAGAAAAAGAAACCGCCTCTGAAGAAAGAAGATAAAAAGCCCTCTGACGCTGCCGGAGATAGCAACACTACGGTCAAGGATACCCCGCCAGGTGGCAGTAATTAAAGAATCGCTTATTTTATTTCAGGATCTGATGCCCCAGCTTGTCGCGCTTGGTTTGCAAATATTTTTCGTTGTGGGGATTGGGATGTATCTCGATGGGCACCGTTTCGACGATCTCGAGACCATATCCGAGAAGACCCGCCCTTTTTCTGGGGTTATTGCTGATAAGGCGAAGTTTGCTGATCCCCAGGTACCTGAGTATTTGGGCTCCGACGCCATAATCTCTTTTATCCATGGGGAAGCCCAGGTGCAGATTGGCCTCTACCGTGTCCATGCCTTCTTCCTGAAGCTTATAGGCCCTTAGCTTATTCACCAGGCCGATGCCCCGGCCTTCCTGGTTCATATATAATATGGCTCCTTTGCCCTCCCTCTCCACCATCTGCATCGCTTCATGCAGCTGCTCGCCACAGTCGCAACGCATTGAGGCAAGGATATCTCCCGTGAAGCAGGAGCTATGCACCCGGACCAGCAACGGCTCGTCCTTTTTCCACTCCCCTTTTACCAGGGCCAGGTGCTCATTATTGGTATTCTTTTCCCGGAAGGCGATCAGCTTGAAATGACCGTATTTGGTAGGCATATCCACCCGAACGATCTCCTCGATGAGGGAGTCGATCTTCAAACGATATTCTATCAGGTCCTTGATGGACACGACCTTAAGATCAAATTTTGCAGCAATTTCCAGCAGCTCGGGCAGACGGGCCATCGTGCCATCCTCATTCATGATCTCTACCAGTACCCCGGCCGCCTCAAATCCGGCCAGTCTCGCCAGGTCGATAGTAGCTTCCGTATGACCGGCCCTGCGCAGAACTCCGCCTTTTTTGGCACGTAAAGGAAAAATATGACCGGGCCGGCCCAGGTCCTCGGGCCGGGTTGACGGATCGATAAGCGCCTGTACGGTCTTGGCCCTGTCACTGGCGGAAATACCCGTGGTACAGCCATGTCCCAGGAGATCTACGGAGACGGTAAAAGGGGTCTCATGCAGCGCCGTATTATTATTTACCATGAGGCCCAGCCCCAGCTCGTCACACCGGCTCTCTTCCAGCGGCGCACAGATAAGTCCCCGTCCATGTTTGCTCATGAAATTGATCACCTCAGGGGTGACATTCCTTGCCGCAGTGATAAAATCTCCCTCATTTTCCCTGTCCTCGTCATCCACCACGATCACCAGCTTGCCCCGCTTTATATCCTCAATGGCGCTCTCGATACTTGCCAACATTCGAAAAAGTTTAATATAGTATAAATGTCTGTCCTTCGGACGAACCGCCTCCAGCGGTTCCGGTGGACCGGTTCCAACCCATGGGCCCACATGTAAAGGTAACAATAAAACGACTGTTTGGTTGAAAAGGATGCCTGGCCCCCTATAAGCTCTTGACATTCATCGACTTTCCTGTTTCTTAAAAATTTGTGAATATTATTTTACTGTTTGGTGCAGCCTTTTTATAGTTTTGCCTTTCTTTAGCACGAGCTCTGATAGGCACTTCTTCCTGGAAAAACCTCGATTGCAGCCTGTTAAGCGTTAATAATTACTTAACGCAGATCGTACCCATGATGCCAGAACAAGGTCATTTCTTTGCAGGCTGAAAAAATGTCCGGACAACGAGCCTCCGGCCCGTTCAGTAATAAAAACGACTATTTATGATAAAACGACTGCTATTACTAGCGTTCTCAGTTCTTTGTGTGTTTTTTACATTTGGTCAGGAGACTACCTCCCAGATCCTGGGAACGGTCACCAGCGACCAGGGTCCATTGGCAGGCGCAACAGTGACGGCGCTTCATGTTCCCACCGGTACCCATTACACCACTACCACCCGTAAGGACGGACGTTTCAACCTGCCCAATGTTCGGGTAGGCGGCCCGTACACCTTGACGGTGACCTACGTAGGGTTTAAGGAAGAAAAGACGGAAAATATAACGCTGGTGGTTGGGCAGGACTATGTTTCCGACGTCAAAATGACCCCCGAAACGAAGGAATTACAGGCGGTCAGCGTCAGCGCAGGCCGTCAGAACAAGGTCTTCAACAACAACCGTACAGGCGCTCAGGAGATCATTACCCGCCAGCAGATCGAGCGTCTGCCGACCATCACCCGCTCCATCCAGGACTTCGCCCGACTGGAGCCCACCTCCAACGGTCTTAGCTTCTCCGGAACCAATCCTGGTATGAACAATATTACCGTGGACGGTGCGGACTTCAATAACTCTTTTGGTCTTTCCTCCACCCTCGGTGGTCAGGCCAACGCCCAGCCCATCGCGCTGGATGCCATCGACCAGGTCCAGGTCAACGTAGCTCCTTATGACGTAAGACAGGGCGGCTTCACCGGCGCCGGCGTCAACTCCGTCACCCGCAGCGGTACCAACCAGTTTCGCGGTACGGTATACGGTTATTTCAAGACCCCCGGCACCATCGGATATAAAGTGGCCGATACCAAAGCCCCCAAAACAGATTTTACCTACAACGTGTTGGGCGCCAGCTTCGGCGGAGCTATCATCAGGAATAAGCTGTTCTTTTTCATCAATGGTGAGCAAAACAAACAAAGCGCTCCCTCCACAGGTATCCTTCCTTCCGATGCCAGCCATACTCCCACGCCCGGTCTCTATTCCCAGGCAAATGCGGATACGCTGGCAGCATTGGCCTCGTTCCTGAAGTCCAACTATAACTTTGACCCCGGATCCTATGTCCCGGGCAATTTCGCTACCAACAGCTACAAGGTCAACGCCCGCCTGGATTTCAACATCAACAGCAACAACACGCTGACCCTGAAATACAACTACCTGAAATCCTATGCCGACCAGTTCCCCAGCACCAGCAGACCTGGTACCGGACAGGTAAGGGGCGGTCAACCTGATACCTATGCGATACCTTTCTCCGGCGCCGGCTACCGCATCAATAACAACCTGAATATCTACATTGCCGAGCTGAATACCCGCTTTGGCAACACTGCTTCCAACAAATTGCAGGTAGGCTATACGAGAGAAAGGGATTTCCGCTCAGCCAACTCCAGCTCCAAGACATTCCCGCACGTGGATATCCTCAATGGCGGAAATATCTATACCAGCTTTGGGTATGAAATGTATACCTACAACAATACCCTCAACATGGACTCCTACCAGCTCACCGATATCTTCAGCTTGTATAAAGGCGCCCATGAGATCACCATCGGCTCTCAAAACAGCTATAAGAAATATGCCAATGCCTTTGCACCAGGCTACAATGGCGTTTACCAGTTCAACAGCCTGGATGACTTCCTGACAGGGCAGCCAGCAGCCACCTATTATCAACAGTATTCCACCCTGAAAGGCGGAGCATTCCCCTGGGCCTATGCCGGCGCCACCAACCTCAGTCTCTTTGCACAGGATAAATGGCGCGCCACACCGAACTTCACCCTGACCTATGGTGTAAGGTTCGATTATACCACTTACCAGAACAAGTTTACGGACAATCCCAACTTCGATGCCCTGACCTTTAAGAACGGGGCCACGTACAACGTCGGCAAAGCCCCCAACGGATTCCTGGTGATCTCTCCCCGCGTTGGTTTCAACTGGGATATCACGGGCGACAGGACATGGCAGCTCCGTGGCGGCGCAGGTATCTTCGAAGGCGCTCCACCCTTCGTATGGATCGAGAACCAGGCTGCCAACAACGGCGTCCAGTTTGGCTCTTTTACGCAAAAGAATATGCCTTTCTTCGCCAATCCCCAGGATGCCCTCAACTATTACCTGAACACGGTTAACAATCCGCCGCTGGCCCAGACCCAAACACCCACCGGCTACAGCGTCAACGTCATCGACAGGAAGTTCAAATATCCCACCAAGCTGCGCGCGAGCATAGGCCTGGATAAGAAGCTGCCCGGCGACTGGGTGCTCACAGCCGACTTCACCTATTCAAAAGACATCAACGCCACCTATATGGCCAATGTCAACCTGAATGAATCTACCCCGCTGGTACTGACCAATGGAGGCGACAACCGCGTCCGCTATCTCAACAACAAATACTACAGCGGCAACACCCTTCAGAATCCCAACATCGGCAACGCCATCCTGCTGGCCAATACGAGCAAAGGCTGGTCATACACGGCCACGGCCCGTGTACAGAAATCCTGGCACAATCTGCTGGCAAGTGTCGCATATACTTACAGCGATACCCGCACCGCAATGGAGACAGGCAGCACAGCCTTCTCTCTTTGGGCCGCCAGGGCCGTCGCCAACACCGACCCCAATGCGCCCACCCTCGCACGTCCGCAGTGGTATCAGCCGCATCGCATCATCGCCTTTGCCAACTATCGCATCGACGAAGGCAAGCATACCAGCACCTATATTGGAGCTGTATTCGAGGCAACAACGGGAGGCGCTTTCTCCTATACCTATAACGGCGACCTCAACAACGACGGCAACACCGGCAACGACCTGATCTATATTCCAAAAGATCAGAATGATATCAAACTCGTACCCGTCGGCACCGGCGGCGATACCCGCACCACCAGCCAGATCTGGAATCAGCTGAATGCGTTCATCAGCCAGGACCATTACCTGGCCAACCATCGCGGACAATACGCTAAGGCCAACTCCGTGCTGTATCCCTGGTTCAAAAGACTGGATATGAACATAGCCCAGGACATTTTCTTCTATACAAAGAATGGCAGCGAAAGGGACAAGCACACCCTCCGTCTGAGCCTGGATATCGTCAATATAGGCAACCTGCTGAACCGCTACTGGGGTCTTCAGAAGACGCCTTCCACCACTCAGTTCCTGAAGTATGAGGGCCTGGCCGCTGATGGAACGACGCCGCAGTTCTCGTTCCCCTACCTGGACAACAGCAACAAGGTGCCTTATACAAGCAGCTTCGCCAACAGCTCCAGCCTCACCTATTTCAACAATGGTGCGACAGCTTATGGCTCAAGATGGCAGATGCAGTTCGGTATCAGATACATCTTCAATTAAGCGAACACGCCATAATAAAAAACCCGGCATCAGCCGGGTTTTTTATTTAACCACACCAGGAACTGTGGCATCACCTGCGCCCAGGTAGTCACATCATGACGTCCTCCCGGTATCTCTACGTAACAAATATCTTTTAAGGGATCATATCCTTTCGCGACCAGCTGCCTTATCAGGTCCTGCGTGTCGTCGATAGAGTCTATGATACCATTATGATTCCTATCTTCCTGTTCATCTTCCGTCCCGCATTCGAAAAAGAAACGCAGTCCCGGATGATAGCTGCCGGCTGCTATCTGGCGATGCATGATCCTGTGAACGTTTTCGTCATAGCCGGCATCCGTCTTGTCCTTCGACCTCCACCAGAAGCTGCCGGAGAAAAGTCCCGCCCGGACAAACTCCTCCGGATGATGCCATAGGATATCGAGAGCGCTCAAGGCGCCCAGTGAAAACCCCGCGATGGACTTGCTTTTGAAAGAATGGCCCTGGTACCAGTCACAAAGGGCCGGTATCAGCTCTTCCAGGACAAAAGAGGTATAGGCTGCCGCCCTGGCTCCTCTTCCCATATAATCCGGAATGCCCGCCGTACCATATTCGTTTTTTCTATCCGGCGAGGCATGTATACCCGCAATGACCATGGGTGCGATCCTGCCCTGGCTGTATAACGCTTCCAAAATGGTGTCAAATTGCATGACAGGCAGGTCCTGTCCATCATTGATCAACAGCAGGTCGGAAGCATCGAGACTCCGTATGCCTGCAGGAGCATAAATATCTACCCATACTTCACGCCCCAGGAACGAAGACTCTATCACCATGTGTTCATGAAGCACTACGGGGCTGCTAATCATTTCCATAGGCTTCAAATATATAGAATGTTCATAATTTTTCATTAGATTTGGTTTACCTGTAACGTACGTACAGGTATAATTGACATGGATCTGGGGGAAGAATATCATAAATGGCATTCCGCCGCGCTTGGCAGAGAGTTTCAAATGCTTGTATTTGGAAAAAGCGGCTATCCCGTTATCCTCTTTCCCACCTCCCAGGGCAGCTATTACCAGAATAAAGATCAGGGGCTGATCGAGACAGCCAGATGGTTCCTGGACAATGGGAAAGTAAAGATCTACTGCCCCGACAGCATCGACGCACAAAGCTGGTACAATAAGTCTGTATCGCCCGCTGAAAGGGCCCATCAGCATACCCTATACGACCGGCTGCTGTTGGAAGAGATCTATCCAAGGGCCCGCCATGAGACGGGACACGATCGCATCGCGACCGCTGGTTGCAGCTTCGGAGGCTACCATGCGGCCAATTTTGCATTCCGGCACCCGGACATCACCAGCTATTGCTTTTCCATGAGCGGTGTCTTCGATATCCGCAGCTTCGCAGGCGGATACCATGACGACAATGTCTACTATAACAACCCGGTGGAATTTATCCCCGGAGCCCAGGACGCCGATCTATGGAGAATGGGCATCGTGCTCGGTACGGCCGAATGGGATAGCTGTCGCGGACAGAATGAATGGATGAGCAGCCTGCTCGCCGCAAAAAATATCGGCCATTGGCTCGACATCCGGCACGGGCGCAGTCATGACTGGCCCGTCTGGAAGGAAATGTTCCCGCATTATCTGTCATTATTGCCAGGCACGGGTTGATCGTAAAAGTACCACTCGCCTGGCAACGTCTAATGATGGTCCTTCGGACAAGCCGCCTGTGGCGTCTTTTGGCCTGGTGCAAGCTAGAGTCGCCCAATAACCAATTAAAACCGAGGTGTATGACCCCCAAAAAAATAGGTATCTTATTCGGTAAGGAACGAAGCTTTCCTATGGCCTTTATAGAGGCCATCAACCGAAAGAATATTCCCGGCATCACAGCAGAACCTGTCCGTATAGATAAAGTAGTGCAGGGCGAGCCCAGCGGCTATGACATCATCGTTGACCGCATCTCCCAGGACGTCCCTTTTTATCGGGCTTTCCTGAAGAATGCAGCGCTATGCGGAACAGCCGTCATCAACAATCCATTTTGGTGGAGCGCCGATGAGAAATTCTTTAACAACTGCCTGGCCACCCGCATAGGCGTCCCTGTTCCCAAGAGCGTGATCCTGCCCTCCCGCGAGCTTCCGCCAGACACCAGCGACCAGTCTTTCCAGAACCTCGCCTATCCGCTGGATTGGGGAGCTATATTCAGCTACACGGGCTTTCCGGCCTATATGAAGCCCTTCGCGGGCGGAGGCTGGAAGAATGTCTATAAGCTGCACAATGCCGAAGAATTCTATCAAAAGCACGGTGAGACAGGACAGCTGGTCATGTTATTACAAGAAGAAATTATTTTTTCCGAATACTACCGGTGTTACTGCATAGGCGGAAAATATGTCCGTATCATGTCCTATGAGCCACGCAACCCGCATCATCTCCGTTACAATGCGGACTTCGCACCCTCCGCAGAAAGATTACAGCAGATGACGGAGATCGTACTCCGGATCAACGCCTGGCTGGGCTATGATTTCAATACCGTCGAGCTCGCGGTAAGGGACGGCATTCCCTATGCCATCGATTTCTGCAACCCAGCCCCCGATGCGGAAAGGACCAGCGTGGGAGAAGATAATTTTAACTGGGTGGTGGAAACATCCGCCGACTATGCCATCGAAAGGGCTACCGCCCACCAGGATGGCGCAGACAATCTCACATGGGGCGAATATCTTAAACACAGCGTACAGCACAGGCATTTTTGAGAACATTCAACTTATATGGCAGACATTAACTACAACACTTTCACCCTGGGAGTAGAGGAAGAATATATGGTGGTGGACCCAGCCACCCGCGAATTGAAAAGCCACGAACAGAAGATAGTGACGGAAGGTCAGAAGGTCATCCGGGATAAAGTAAAGGCGGAAATGCACCAGGCCGTGGTAGAGGTGGGCACCGACATCTGCCGCAACATCGAAGAAGCGCGGAAAGATGTTTCCACCCTCCGGAAGACCATCTCTCAAATAGCCGAAGGACTGGGCTTTTGGGTGGGGGCCGCGGGTACCCATCCTTTCAGTCACTGGCAAAGCCAGCTGATCACCGAACATGCCCGGTACAATGAGATCGTCAACGAGCTGCAGGAAGCCGCCCGAAGCAATCTGATCTTTGGCCTTCACGTACACGTAGGCATGGAGAGCAGGGAAATGGCCAACCACATCGCCAACTCCACCCGGTACTTCCTCCCCCATATCTATGCGCTGAGCACCAACTCCCCCTTCTGGGAAGGACGGCTCACGGGCTATAAGTCTTTTCGGACCAAGGTTTTCGACAAATTCCCACGAACAGGGATACCCGAATACTTCGAAAGCATCGAGGCCTACGACAGCTTCGTCAAATTGCTGGTAAAGACCAATTGCATCGACAACGCCAAAAAGATCTGGTGGGACCTGCGCGTACACCCTTTCTTCAATACGGTGGAATTCCGTATCTGCGATGTCCCCATGACAGTGGACGAGACCATCTGTATCGCGGCCCTCTTCCAGGCCGTGTGCGTGAAGATCTACAAGCTCCGCGCCAGGAACATGAACTATATCCAGTATTCCAGGGCGTTGATCAATGAAAATAAATGGAGGGCCAGCCGATACGGCATCGACGGCCATCTCATCGACTTTGGAAAAGAGGAGGAAGTAAACACACGCGTGCTGATCTATGAGCTGCTGGACTTTGTGGACGATGTGCTGGACCCGCTGGGCAGCCGCTCAGCCGCACGTTTTGCGGAAAAGATACTCGAGACGGGCACAGGAGCGGACAGACAGCTGAAAGTATATGAAGAGTCCGGAAACCTCACCGCTGTCATGGACTATATCCACGATCAGTTTCTGCACAACACATAAAGAATGACAAAACCCCGGGGTGACCCGGGGTTTTGCTTTAGAATTTGAAGTCCGCATCCGTCAATCCCGTATTTAGCTTGACGCTCTGCACTTTCATATCCAGCACCAGTTCCCCCTGGTCCATTACCACATGGTAAGGGAACATAATGCCATTCACATCCCTGTAGTCACTGTAATCCACCGTGCTGGTGCCCCCCCGAAGGCCGGTCATGGAGGCTTTGATCTTATAGCCGGTGTTCACGTCATAGTAGTAGGTGGATACATTACCCGACGGCATCGTTACCTTGACCTCATAGGCGTCTTTCCCACCTATATTCTTGATGCTGGCAACCTCGGCCTTATAGCCTGCCTTGTTAAAATCCAGCTCGGGGAATAGCTTTCCATCCTCCTTGATCTCTTTCCGTGCATCCTCGTCCAACGCAGGGGTCTGCCCCATCTGGGAAAGCTTTACGCTGTCCCCGTTGACCAGTATTTTCACCGCGGTGATATTCTGATCAGGTAAGGTTATCTCCATATAGGATTTATCGGCTCCCTTTATCTTCTGGGTGCGTACGATCCGTTGTCCCTGCACGTCGCCGCTGGAAGTGATGACGACATCCGACAGAGCGGTAATCTTGTCCTTCCCGCCAATGCTCAGCAGGTATTTGTTCAGCACATCATTCGCCGTAATGCCGGCCGGTACCGGCTTGCTTTGAGCAACGCTTGTCCAGCTGTTATTGGAAGGGTTGATATCCGGGAAGTCGTGATCAGGATCGATGACTACGTTCTTGACCTTCGAGGTCGAAGGATAAGCAAAGGTCTTGGTACCTCCCTTCATCCAGATCTCCACAGGCAGGGTCAGCGTATCTTTGGTCCCGTTGTCCTGTTCGATGGCCAGCACAACAGGCATTGCCATTTCCTCCAGGTTCTCCACCGTGATAAGCGCTCCCTTCGACGGATCATTCTCTACATACTTGACCTCCTTCACGCCCTGATCCAGTTTCCAGTTATTCAGGACCCATCCCCTCCAAAACCAGCCCAGGTCCTCGCCGGAAGCATTCTCCATCGTATGGAAGAAATCCCAGGGCGTAGGATGTTTAAAGGCCCATCGTTTGATATAGGTGCGAAAGGCGTAATCGAATCTTTTTTCGCCCAGCACATATTTACGCAGCAGATCGAGAGCCAGAGCAGGTTTGGCATACGCAGCCACGCCGAGGTTTTCCGACCGGATGACATCGGGGACAGTGAACAACGGCTCGGAACTGGGACTGAAAAAGTATCCGGCTTGCCGCTGCTGGTCATCCTTGCGCTGGAACTCCCCATTGTTGAACACTTTTGTGTCCACGCCGTTGATAAAAGTATTGAAGCCCTCATCCATCCAGGCATACTTTCTTTCATTGGAGCCCACGATCATGGGAAACCAATTATGCCCAAACTCATGATTGGTGACGCCCCAGAGACCACCCTGCCGGCTGTTGGACGAACAAAAGACGATACCGGGATATTCCATTCCACCCACGATGCCCGCCACATTGGTGGCAACAGGATAGGTGAATTCGAACCATTGCTTTGAATAAAGCTCGATACATCCTTTCACAAATTCCGTGCTGCGCCCCCACGCACTGTCGCCGGCAGCTTCCACCGGATAGACGGACTGTGCCAGCGCCTTTTTCCCGCTGGGCAGGTCAATTCTGGCCCCGTCCCATATAAATGCCCTCGATGCGCCAAAAGCTACATCGCGGGTCTGTGTACATCTGTAATGCCAGGTAAGGCTTTTTTTCGCAGGATGAGCAGAAGGGTTTGTTACATCCTCTGCAGTACGGATAAATACCCTCTTCTCACTGTTCTTTGCCTGCATGAGCCTGCTTAATTGAGCAGGCGTCAGCACCTCCGCGGCATTCAGCAGCTCGCCCGAACCCACGACCAGCAGGTCGGAAGGTGCTGTAATGCTATAGTCGATGTTGCCATATTCCAGGTAGAACTCACCTGCCCCCAGATAAGGAAGGGTATTCCATCCATAGATATCATCGTATACTTCCATCCGGGGGTACCACTGGGCGATCTCATAGATCCAGCCATTGCGTGTCAGCAGCCGCCCCATCCTGTCTGTGCCATATTGGGGCACGGTAAAAGAATAATCGATCTTTATCTCAAGACTGCCCGCACTCTTCAATGCATTGGCCAGGCGTATCTGCATACGCGTGTCCGTTACCAGGTAGTCCGCCTTGGAAGACACTCCATTCGCTACAATCGTCACGGACTTGATCACATCCCCTTCGGTAAAGGTCTTGTTGGCCCATCTTCCACCCGTCACAGGGTTGGTGATCTCTCCACGGGAATCCTTACGGTAGATGTTCTGATCCAGCTGCAGCCAGAGGAAAGGAAGATTGTCCGGGCTGTTGTTGGTGTACGTGATGGTGACGGAGCCGGTGATGCTATGATCCGTAGTATCCAGGGTTGCATTGATCTTGTAATCCGCCCTGTTCTGCCAGTATTTTGCGGCAGGCTCACCGCTCGCGCTGCGGGTGATGGTCCCAGTTGAGGTGTAAAAAGTAGGATCGAATACCTTGTGCTGATCAAAATGCGAGTCAGCCGGCGTCTGAGCATACCCTATCTGTAAGAGCATTAGAGAGGCCGGTAGTAAGAACCTGATCTTTCTCATGATATAGAATATTTATGCCCCCCAATGGCGGGGGGCATGTAAAAATATAACATTTTATGATTGGCGGTCGGCCGGCGGCCCCGTGGGCCGCCTTGTTATTGTTGTCTTGTGCTGTCCTCTGGAATGATTCCCATGTCCTGGACCTCCTTTGCCGTGACCATCGGCATCTGTCCCGCTACCAGCCTGTCGTATACTTTTTTACCGACGGCCATAGCATCCTCTTTGCTGCGGAAGCCCATTCTGGTCGGTATGGCAGGCACAATGTCCTGGTGAATATAGACCTTCCCATCGGTGTAGATATTATACCCCCATCCTTTCGCAGTCTGGATAGGCTTTATCTCGACGAAGACATGGTCCTTCTTATAGTGACCGTGCTGCCTGAAAGCTATGTAAAAGAACGTTGCTGCCGCCAGCGCCAAGACTCCGGTAAAGATCCACTGACGTTTGAATATCATTTTAGTCAAACTGGTTGTAGATCTGACCAGGGAAGAACTCTCTGCAGTCGTCATAAGCAGAAGCACCGCTGATCCCTGTCGCTACAAATCCTCTGTTCTTCACGGTGAACCCTACAGCGCCTTCACGGGCAGTACCTTCAAATGGCGTTTTTTCCGTCCACAGGTCGGTAGCGAAATCATACTCCCATGTATAGGAGTTCGCGCTGCCGAAGGAGCCGGTGGTGATATAACCCTTATCGCCGGTGGCCGTACCCTTGATAACAAAGCCTACAGCATGGTAACGGATAATGTTCGTATAGGCATCGTCATAAGTAGCGGAGTTGGTATTGTAGATATCGCGAAGTCTGGTCCATCCGCTGTTGCCCGTCTTGGTAGGATCGAATTTCCAGAAGTCGTAGCAGGCGCTGCCGCTCTGCCACTGCGAACCGGGCGTATAGCCTGTTACGAGGTAGCCGAGGCCGTTGTAAACCCAGGTAACTGCCTGGGACCTCTTCGAACCGGGCATGTCAGGACGCTGGCTCCAGGAGTCGGATGAGGGATCATACTGCCATACATCGCCAAAGTAATTCTGCGAATCAAAGCCGGTGAGCACAAAGGCGGAATTGCCAAAGCTGAAAGCCACCGCGTCATAGCGGGGATATGTCTTCGTACCGTTGCCAAGATCGGCGACACGGCTCCAGGAGTTTGCAGTAGTGTCGTATTTCCAGAAATCGGCCAGGGCATTGATCCCATCGGCAGTACCGGAACCGATATAACCATCGGCGCCAATGGAGAAACCTACTGCTTTCATTCTGCCTCCGCCGCCAAAGTCCGCCATCTGCTTCCATCCGCCAAATGCGCTGTCATAGCCGGTGGGAGAGGAGGTGGGAATATCATCAGGAGTATATCGGTAAACGGTGGCTAATTTAGTATTGGGAGTGATGGGATTCAGACCAGTACCTACATAAGCATTATCACCGACAACAAAACTGGTACCATAACCCATTGGCACGCCTGCAAAGATCGCGCGGGAAACCCAGTTGCCGTTTTGTGTATAGTTCAAGCTAGCTTTGGAACAAGAAAATAAGAGACCAAGTAACATCAAGGAGAACAACAGAGTGTTAATCCGCTTCATATTTTTCTGATATTTTGCGCTAATGTATTCGAAGTCGACATAGCAAATTCGTTAAAATGTATATCCAGCCATTTTTCATAGATAATTCACCTTATTTCATATACAAAGAAAGGAAGTTCCCGCCCCCCCTTGATTTGATGCGACTAAGATCAAACACCGTCCGTTCTATCTTACTGAAAAAGAAGGAGAAAAAGGGTTATTAACAGGCGATTAACCAGGCCTTTCCCGCCCCCAACCGGTTTTCAGTTGGTAGATAAAAAACAGGCGTTCGTCGTTTTTTTATTACTTTTGATACATACTAACAAAATAGTAACAGTTAGGCCCCTTATTATTGCACCTTCCTGGCCAAAAATGAGCTGGTCTAACTGTTTTCCCCAGGAACCGTGGGTTCGTCCGAAGGACAAGATATTAACTGCTTGCGGGAATTGGGCTATATTAAACCGGGAAGACCAATTCCCGCACATAAACCAGAAGAATGGCCAGAATATAGTATAATCTCATGACTATAAATAAATACCAAAAAAGAGAGACTTTTTTGCTCTTATCCCCGGTCCTGTTATTATTTTTTCTTGCAACAAGCTGTCAAAAACAACCCGTTCTCGATTTCGGCAGCAACTATAATGGCGACAATGGCTCGGCCGACATCGTAGTGGTCGATACCGCTACGGTATTCATGTCCACGGTCAGGGTCGACTCGACGGCTACCGCCGGCACCGGCTATCTGCAGGTAGGCCAGTATAAGGACGATTATTTCGGGAACATTCGCTCCCGCGCCTTCCTCCAGGTGGCTTCTTCCAGCCTCCCCAAGATCACGGTATTTGACGGTTATGACTCGCTATATCTGATCATGCTGTTCAGAAAAGGGAACCCTTTTTACGGGGATACCACTTCGGAGATGACTGTCAATGTCAATCAGGTCAACGAATTATATCAGCTCAGCGACGTCTTGCAGCAAAGGACTTTCTACAGCAACTGGAGCTTTGGCACCGACCCTACACCATTGGGTACTGCCAAGGTCAAAATGTATCCCAGCATCCCCTACTCCTCCCAGGGTTTTGGAGACACCGTCAAGGTCAAGCTGAACTCCGCTCTGGGAGCCCAGCTCTTCAACATGATCTATAACAACGCCGATACCATTACCAAGTCGGCCAACTGGCTTACCTGGTTCCATGGTCTTTGTATCTCCGCCGACCCGGCGTCCGGCTCAAAAGGAGCTATCTATGGTTTTAGCGACAGCGCCATCATGCGTATCTACTACCATGAGGTAGGGGCCACCACGTCCCTCAAGACCATCGATTTTGGCATGACCAATAAGAGCTTCCAGTTCAATAATATTACGGTCGACAGGTCGACATCTCCCCTGGCCGCCCTGAAATCACCGGACCCCAGCCTGCCCTCGCAGACACCGCCCGCCACTCTTTCCACCGACCTGGGGGGAGCCGGCTATTTGCAATCCGCTACAGGCCTCAATGTCAAACTGACTTTTCCTTATCTCAATGGCATCGCCCACCGCCAGGACTTCCTGAGCGTGGTGCGCGCCGTGCTCACGGTGAGACCCATAGGCAACAGCTTTACGACCACCTGGACACTGCCTCCGCAGGTATCTGTCGACAATACGGATCTCCACAATCTCATAGGCTCTCCCGTGCCCAGCTCTACGACAGGCGCCGCACAGATGGGCAGCATGACCGTGAATTACGCCGCCCCGCAAAATACGGCCTATACCTATGATGTCACCAATTTTGTCAAGAACCAGATCCTGAACGTGGCCGTCGGAGCCACTGACAGAGGGCTCATGCTGAGCGTGCCATCGCCCAACAATGTCAACTCATTCGCGAGGGCCGTGCTGGCGGATGGCAATGCGCCCACGACGCAGAAGGTGACGCTGACCGTGTATTATTTATCCCTTTATCCTCATAACTAACTCTTACGAATACCAACCCGGAAGAACAAATGACCCCGAGCACAAAAACATTACAAATAGCCAGGCGAGGAGCCATTGGACAATTGAAAAAACATTAATTCCCAATGAACATAAGATCATACATACTCATATCACTGGTATTCTTTACTTCGCTTCGGACCATGGCCCAGGGCAACTTCTCCCCCTATTCCCAAATGGGTATCGGGGATCTGGACGATGGGTATTACAACCGGACCTCGGGATTGGCCAATACGGGGATAGCCTATCGAAACAACCGGTATATCATCAGTAACAACCCGGCCGCCTATAGTGGTCTGTCCGATCAATACTTCACCGTGGAAATGGGCATTCGCGGCAGCGTGATAAATTATTACGGCACTCCCGTCAATCCTTCCTCCACCCAGTCCGGGGATATCACGTTCAGACGCCTGGCCATGGCTATGAAGCTCTCCAAACACTGGGGCTCCAGCATCGGGCTGGTTCCTTTCAGCACCCAGAACTACGAATACGATGTTCCCTATTACTTACAGGGCAGCACAAACGAGCTGGCCAACCACCATTACCAGGGTCATGGCAGCGTCAACAAAGCATACTGGGGCAATGCCTACGAATTTTTCCATCATCTCTCCATCGGTGTGGAGGCGGGCTATCTGTTCGGTCAGCTGAACCAAAAAGACATCATTCAGAACATTGGTTCAGGCTCTACCCTGGCATCCACCACCAATACGGTAGACCTTAACAATCTCTATATGCAATACGGCCTTCAGCTTTATGGCAAGGTGGGGAAGAAATGGGAATACTCCATAGGAGGCACTTTCAACCAGCGGAATGACTTGCTGGCGTCCTACAACCGGGTGGTGCTCGACAACGACTCCATTCAACGCAACAACCAGACGGAGTATCAGCAGACCTACCTGGGCGTTCCCAATGCCTTTGGCGTGGGGCTGTCGCTTACGCACAATCAGAAGTATACCTTCCTTGCCGACTACAGATACGCAAACTGGGCAGCCGAAAAGAACTCTTATCCGGGTAAGAACTATACGATCACGAATAGCCAACGCGGCTCCGTGGGCTTCGAGATCTCGAAGAAAAAGACTTTCTATAACAGCAAGATAGAATTGAGCTATGCCCAGATCGGCGCCTACTATGGCGAGAACTATCTCCAGATCAATGGCCAGCAGATAAAGGATTATGGCATGACGGCCTCTTTTGGGGTCAATGGCCTGAAAAGCCCCCTTTGTTATAACATCATACTTCAATACGGTATCAAGGGCACACAGCAGAATAACCTGGTTCAAATGCGGTACGTCAACCTCTCCTTTGTCATCAACTACGGGGCAATATGGTTTACGAAAGGAAAGAAATATGACTAGCCATGACCTTCGTTATCTGAAAGGCCTTCCCTCCATGGGCGTGCTCAACTGTATTGTCGTGGAAGACAACAACAAGCAAAGCGCCCTTTTAAAAGAATACATCGCAAAGACACCCCGGCTGAATTTCGCAGGAAGATGCGACACGGCCGGAGAAGTATTTCAGCAGGTGGCCCAGTCCAGGGCCGACATCATCTTCTGGGACATACGCCTGCTGGACAACAAGGTCATGCTCCGGCTAAAGGAGTCCGGCTACTACCCTATCGTCATCTGCATTGCCGACAAACAGGAACAGGATAAAAAAGAGACGGACATGGACGTATTCAGCTACCTGAACAGACCCCTGTCCTTCGAACGATTTCTCACCACCATCGGCAAGATACAAGACTACCTTTCCTCCACCATCTATATTCAGCACGCCCGTAACCTCCGTTTCGTATTCGTCAAGTCGGAGTACAAGATCATAAAGGTGAAGTTCGAGGACATCCTTTTCTGCGAAGGCATGAAGGACTACACCCAGATCTACCTGCGCGGCAAGGCGGACCCCATCCTCACGCTGAATAATCTCAAGTCCTTCTCCTATAAGCTGCCTCCGGATGAGTTCATACGGGTACACCGCAGCTTTATTGTCTCGCTGACACATATCGATTCCATCGCACGCAACGAAATATACATCGGTAAAAAGATCATCCCCATCGGAGACAGCTTCAAGGACGACTTCTACCAGATCATCGAGTGGAATTCCTGAAATGCGGAAATTGGTCTTGGCCGAAAAATAGCCCAATTTCCACATATCGCTAATGTCTTTAGGCCTTCGACGGACCGCTTCCAGCGGTTTATTCATACCGTTGCACCGGGTGAACCCTCTGTCGAGAAATTCGTACCTTTGCAGCCGATGATCAATCCGCGAAAAATAAGAGTAGCGATCCTGGACCTCTATGAAGGGCATCCCAACCAGGGCATGCGCTGTATCCGGGAACTATTGGATCAGTACAAGGCTGAAAAGGGCGTCGATCTGGAATACGACGAGTTCGAAGTACGCCTGCGAAAAGAAACACCCGACGACACCTACGACATCTATATATCCAGCGGCGGCCCCGGCAGTCCCCTGGACAGCGAAGGCAGCGACTGGGAAAAAGGCTATTTCGAATGGCTCTCTTGTATCGAACGCCATAACAGCGAGCCGGAGGCTGATAAAAAACACGTCCTTTTTATTTGCCATTCCTTCCAGCTGATATGCCGTCACTATGCCATCGCCCACGTCACCAACCGTAAATCCACCGCATTTGGCGTCTTCCCTATCCACCTGCAGGATCCTGGCAGAGATGAGCCGGTATTCGCCGGGCTGCAGGACCCCTTCTATGCCGTCGACAGCCGCAGCTACCAGGTTATACAGCCGGATAGAAAAAGGTTGTCGGAAATGGGCGCCCGGGTGCTGGCCATTGAAAAGGAAAGACCTCATATCCCTCTGGAAAGAGCGATCATGGCTGTCCGCTTCTCCGAATATATGATCGGCACCCAGTTCCATCCGGAAGCCGATCCCTCAGGCATGAGCATACACCTGCAAACCCCCGATAGAAAAAAGACGGTGATCTCTGAATATGGAGAAGCAAAATGGCAGAGCATGATCGAACAGCTCGACGATCCCGACAAGATCCTCTGGACACATTCCCATGTGATCCCTAACTTCCTGGACTATGCTCTGCAGCACACCCGCGTCGCTGCCTCGTGAAAAAATTGTAAATTGGCTCAGAACGTACCAACGGTTCGTTGTCCGAAGGACAGACATTAACCATTTCCGTAAAACGGGGTACATTTGTCGACAACCCGTTTTACGGACCACAAATCATTCTTCATGGTTCCCCAATTAAGGGCAGCATTCAACGATGCATTCACCCGGGAAAAATACGAGGCCTTTCTCAAAGATCTTCATGATCACTACCCCGGCGCTATTGAATTCCGCCTGGCGGAAACACCCGTCTTTGTTCCCGTGGCGTTCGCACGTCAATTGACCGATGCCTGCGAATATATCATCGATATTATCACGGACCCTGAATTCAAACAGCTCACCGAACGCTCCATTCCTGACTCGGACCGGGTGGCCGGTGAAGATGAGCACAGCCAGTTCCTCGTATTCGACTTTGGGGTATGCATAGACGAGAACGGCGGCTGGAAGCCACAGCTCATCGAGCTGCAGGGATTCCCCAGCCTTTACGGATTCCAGGTCTTTTATCCGGAAATATTCCGGCAGCATTTCGCGATTCCGGAGAACTATAGCCAGTACCTGAACGGGTACGACAGGGAAAGCTATCTGGCAGCATTGAAAGAAACCATCGTCGGGCAGCACTCCCCTGATGAGGTCGTTTTACTGGAGCTAAGACCACACGAGCAAAAGACACGCATCGACTTCTACTGCACACATGATTACCTGGGTATTCCCGTGGTCGATCTGCTGGAGCTGATACAAGATGGGAAAAAACTTTACTATATAAATGCCATCACTGGAAAGAAAACCCTGATTAAGCGTATTTACAACAGGGTTATCTTCGATGAGCTGTACGCGGCAGGCATCGCACCCGGGACGGGGTCTTATGTTGATATCCGCGCCGACCTGGATGTGGAATGGGTCGCCCATCCCAACTGGTTCTATCGCATCAGCAAGTTCCTTCTCCCCTATCTCCATCACCCCTGTGTGCCTCCCAGCTTTTTTCTCAATGAGATCAAACAGCCGCCGGCGGACCTGCAGAATTATGTACTGAAGCCGTTGTTCTCATTTGCCGGGCAGGGAGTGGTCATCGACGTTACGCACCAGGACCTGGAAAAGGTAGCTGACCCCGAGAATTGGATACTCCAGCGAAAAGTCACCTATGCAGATCTCATCCCTACCCCGGATGTTCCGGCCAAAGTGGAGATCCGGCTGCTATACCTTTGGAAACAGGGCGACGCCCGGCCTACCCCCGCCATCAACCTGGCCCGTCTGAGCAAGGGTAAGATGATCGGCGTCCGCTATAATAAGGACAAGGAATGGGTGGGTGGAAGCGTGTGCTATTTTGCGCGGGAATAGACATATATCTCCCCTTCATGATGCAGATGGATCTCATCCTTTATGACATCGATGGACAGATAATAGGCCGACGGTGGGACCTTAAGCTCCTGCAACATCGCGGACGAATGCAGCCGGTGGATGGTCAGTATGCCTGCCACGTCGTACCGGTAGATCAGCCCGGCCGACTCATCCGTGACAAGCGCTATTCCTTCGTGTGAAATAATGGAGGAAAGCCCCTCCGGCTCATCCCCGGCAGGTGGCGGGTCAGGCGTCCTGTGCGAGAAGCTGTATTCCCGCCATCGGCGTGTCCGGATGGAGTAGACGATCAGCAGCATCAAGAACGCGAACACAACGAGTATCTTAAGGATCTTTCCCATTGGAGCATAAGATAACGCTTCTTCCTATCTTTACACCCATGGACCTCCAATTACAAGGAAAAACGGCTTTGGTGCTGGCCTCCAGCAAAGGGCTCGGAAAAGCCTGCGCCGCCGCGCTGGCCCGGGAAGGCGCCCATGTCGTTATTACAGCCCGTGGAAAGGAAGTGCTGGAAGCCACTGCCGGAGAGATACGCGCTCTGGGGAAAGGCAAAGTGCTGGCCATTCCCGCGGACGTAAGCCAGCCACAGACGGCGGCGTCGCTGATGACCGCAACGGTCGATACCTTCGGCGGCCTCGACATTCTTGTCAACAATGCAGGCGGCCCTCTCTTTGGGGCATTCGAGAGCTTTAACGAAGCCGCCTGGCAGTCTGCCTTCGAGCTGAACCTGCTCAGCGCCGTACGATTCAGCCGGCTGGCGATTCCATACATGCGCAAGAGGGGCAGCGGCCGGATCATCAATATCGTCAGCCTGTCCATAAGGACTTTCCTGCCCGGCTCCGTTCTGTCCACCAGCATGCGCATGGGCGTGGCCGGTATGGCCAAGCTGCTTTCCGATGAGGTAGGTCCCGATCATATTACAGTAAATAATGTGGCGCCCGGGCTGATCCTTACAGAAAGGGTTCTCGATTCCCTCCCTCCCCACAGCCCCGAAGAAGAAGAAAAACTACTGGCGGAAAGAGCCAAGACCATTCCTGTTCGAAGAATAGGCCGGCCGGAAGAGCTGGCAGACCTGGTTGCCTTTCTCGCCTCGCCGCTGGCAGGATACATTACAGGCGCTACGATCCCCATCGATGGCGGAGCGATCCGTGCTACGGCTCCCTAAAGACGGTTTGAGCCTTATCATCCGTCTGCCTGCTGTAGATATTGATGGAAACGCCCCACTGCGCCAGTTCGTATACCAGCTCCAGCTCCACCCTTACTCCCCTGTACCGCTGATCGTCGATGGTCAGCTGTAAGGTGCTGGCAGTAAAAGGCGCATCCTCTTTTGCAGGCGACCAGGTCCCTTTCAGATAGATGATGGTCCCATCCATCAGCTGGATATAACATTGCTGCAGTTTCCGGTAAAGCTCCCTGTAAGCATGATCTGCCTTCCCAAAGTCGTCGGTGACCAGCATCCTGGCCTGCCAGCTTACGGTAGTGTCCTGCGTGGAATGATAGTGGGTGATAGTGCAGTTCTCCGACTCAGGCAATGCCACCGTCGAGGCATAGTTCTCCGTCTCACCCTGCGCCAGCATCAGCTCGCCGGTGATATGACGAAGATTGTTGGGGAAGTCTCGAAGGACGAGATCGATGACCTGGGGAAACGACCGCGTAGTATCCTGTGCATAAACGGAAGAAAAGGTCATCATGACCAGGATCAGGGTGTAGACTGTTTTCATTTGATTGGAATTTGCAACAAGGGTACAGTTTTTATACGCATTGTCCTACAATAGCTTATCCACTTTTCCACATTGCATCCAAGGAGGGCTGATGCTTTTTGCGTAGTTTTGAAAAAAAAGGACATGCAACACCTGCGCGATATTCCTACCCGGGAGATGATACCCGGATTCTTTGGTAAGATGCTGCATGGAAATGCCAGTACCCTGGCCGTTTGGGATATCCGCAAAGGCAGCCAGCTGCCGGAACACCACCACGTTCACGAACAGATAACCTATGTCCTGGAGGGCGAACTGGAAATGGTCATAGGAGGAGAAAAAATGCTTTTAACCGCCGGCTGTGTTCACGTGATCCCTTCCAATACACCACATTCCGCAACAGCGCTGACAGACGTAAAAGTGATCGACTCCTTTGCTCCTGCCCGCGATGACTACCGGTGAAAACAAATGCATTCTATGGAACATACCCATTCTCACAGTCATAGTCACAGTCACGAGCATTCCCATGGATTGGGCCATCATCACCATCCGGTGGAGATAAAAAGTGTGAACAGGGCCTTTGTCATCGGCATAATTTTGAACTTCGCGTTTGTGCTCATCGAAGCCATAATAGGTCTGGCCATTCATTCCCTCTCCCTGCTGTCCGATGCGGGGCACAATCTGGCGGACGTAGCGAGCCTGGCCATGGCGCTGATAGCCTTCCGGCTGATGAAAGTAAAGCCCAACGAAAAATATACCTACGGCTATAAAAAGACAACGATCCTGGTAGCCCTGCTCAATGCTTCCATCCTGCTCATATCTCTGGGCGCCATAGGCTACGAGGCGATACACCGGCTGATGTCCCCCGAACCCCTGCCGGGCAAGACCATCTCCATCGTAGCTGCCATCGGCATCGTCATCAATGGAGTGACGGCCCTTCTCTTCCTTCGGGGCAAGGACAGCGATCTCAATATCAAAAGCGCTTTTTTGCATCTGCTGTCGGACGCCATTGTCTCGGCGGCGCTGGTGGTGGGTGGCATCATCATTTATTTCACCGGCATGTACTGGATCGATGCAGCGCTGAGCATACTGGTAGCCCTGGTCATTCTCTTCAGCACCTGGCAGCTGCTAAAAGACAGCTTGCGACTGTCCCTGGACGGGGTACCGGAAGGCATCGAGATCAGCAAGATCAAAAAGGTCATCGATGGCATCAAAGGGGTCAAGGACTTTCACCACATTCATATATGGGCCATCAGCACCACGGAGAATGCCCTGACAGCCCACCTGGTAGTGGATCGCAACAGCTCGATGGATTTCCTGGAACAGCTCAAGCATACCATCAAGCATGAATTGCTTCACCAGAATATACAGCACGCTACACTGGAAATAGAGCTGGAGGACAACCCCTGCGACGAGCCGGATTGTTAGGCCTCACAGGTCCCTGACCGGGAATGTGATACTCAATTGATAAATGCCCAGAAAAAGCCAAATCGGATAAGCAGCCCGGGCGAAGGATAATACGGCGTTACAAAATTATTGTGATACCAGCCAAAGCCTACTGGCCTAAAGGCGATAGAGTTTACGTTCTCGGCACGCAGATAAGCCGTAAAGGCGCGGATACGCAGATGCAGATACAATGAAATATCCGGTAGCCGCTGCCGGACAGTAGTATCGTTCTGGCTAAAGAACTGGCCCGATAAGGGAACATAGCCGTCCGCCTTGTACCCGCTGATATAACGCGCCTCCACTCCGAAGTTCGTCAATAGGTTGGGAAAACCCAGGCTGCCCTCATACCCGAACTGGTTCCACATGGTCAGCAGAGGTACATGTACGGGTGACGAGCCGGCTACCTGCTGGACCACGGCAAGCGCTCTCCACTTCCAATGCCGCGCTACCGAGAATTCCTTTTCTGCGGATATCTCTAATATATTGAATGGACCGGTCTCTTGCCTTTGCTGGTAATAATTCTGGTAATAGGCATAGTTCGTCATCAGGTAATACGCCCCCTTTAATTTCAGCTTTAGCTGCGGCTGCTCGAAGGAAGCAAAAAGGTTGGTGGTATTCTCCTTGGAAAACGTTCTGCGTGAAGTGTCCAGGTAGAAGCTGCTGGCCTGGTCAAACACAAAGGATGGCGTCCGGTTAGTATTCTGGAATCCCAGCTGCAGGTAGCCTACGTGCCGGGCTATCAGTCCCCGCAAACTAACAGAGGCATTGTAATCCCCTGAGTTCAGTCCATTGAGATACAGCTTTCCGTAGGCCTCGATGTCCCATCTCTGATTGCGTGTCTTATTCCTGTACTCTCCATGGACAAATACATTCTGAGTCTTTGCCTGGTGGGCCGTCGTGACGACGCTGGAGAGCGCCGTATCGAATGTCCCTTTCAATAGCTGCAAGGCGGCGCCAAGTTTAAGGAACTGCTGGGGGTTTTTGGCATCCGGGAAGGTATAGATGGAAAAGTCGTTACTGATGTCCTGCCACTTGTCGCGACGCAGGAAGCTGTCGGTGCCCTGTATATAAGGTCTTGCCATGAGAACCCTATAGTACGTCGAATCCAGTGAATACGTAGACCCGTTATACAGAGGCATCCATTGATCGGTGAACTGATACCGATAGGTGGAATAGCTAAAGGTATGCTCCAGCCGTACACGCGGATAGAACAAGGGGATCACCGTAGTATCGGTGACGATGGAGTCCTTTTGACCAAGGTCATACTGCTGTCGCATGAGCCAGGTGGCGGTATTGTACCGCGTGCCCGTGGTAATGACAGGAGAGAAAGGGTTGCTGCTGGCCCTCGCCAAACCATCTCCCAGGCGCGTCGGAAGGGTAGCCTGATTGGTATAGGAGATAGAGTCCAGGTCCTTGGGGTTTTGCAAACCACCATTGTCGGACGCGGACAGCTTGCTGGCCACCAGGATAAAAAAGTTCTGATAACGCTTGTTCTTCGACTGGTACCAGGAATTCAGCCGGTAGTTATTATGGCTGGTATTGATGTTCTGAAAAGCTCCTACGGCATTGATAAGACGGTATTCGAAACCAAAATTCCAGTTGGGCCGGATATTCTGCGTATGCTGTACATCGATCATCTGCTCCGACTTGCTGCCTAAAAAGTACCCCAGCTCCGTGTATGGCTTGGTGGTATGATGGAGTTTGGTCTCCTCCACCTTGAAGGTGTAAAGATCATAGGCATGAAACCCGGGGTCCCAGCCGGAGTTCATACGGGGTGTAAAGACCAGGTCACGACCCGGCGAGCCGTTGGTGCCCAGGATGATCCAGGTGGGAGGCTGCGGCACTTTCTTTGAAAAATCCCAGACGGAAGAATCCAGCTTGAGGTAACGGCTGCTGTCCAGGTAACGGTAATTGAGGGTAATGGTATCGGGCTTCCGGTGAGCCAGCGTATCGGCGCCCTTTTGTCCCCCGCCCCCTCCCATATTCCCCATACCTCTGAACCGGGAAAAAGGGTCCTGCGCATGAAGCCCCGCGCTGAAGAGCAATAAGCAGACAAACGATCCTATGGTTATGATCAGGCGACCCTTCACTGGTAAAGAAATTCCGGACAATTTACTCATTACGTTGTCTTCGGCGGTTATAAGAACGTTAATTGTGACAATTATGTCTAATCACAATGTAGCGATGAGTTCACTGAATATGCTCGTCAGCTTCGGCTCCGCTGCGCTGGCGGCTTCGAGCACCTCTTCATGTGTGATGACATTATCCTCCTCCCGGATGCCAAGGTCGGTGATCACGCTCATGGCAAATACGGAAAGTCCCACATGTCTGGCGGCAATAACCTCCTGCACCGTGCTCATCCCTACTGCATCGCCTCCTGCCAGGTGCAGCAATTTATATTCCGCCCTGGTCTCGAAGGTCGGTCCCGTCACCCCGGCATAAACACCTTCGTGCACAGGTATCTGCAATCGTGCGGCAATGGCCTTGGCATTCCCGATCAGCTGCCTGCTGTAGGGTTCGCTCATGTCGGGGAATCTGGGTCCCAGCTCCGTATCATTCTTTCCCAAAAGAGGATTGACGACAAAAAGGCTGATATGATCCCGGATGATCATCAGGTCCCCTACCCGGAAAGCCTTATTCATACCTCCTGCCGCATTGGACAGCAAAAGGGTCTCTACTCCAAGGAATTTCATCACCCGGATGGGAAATACCACCTGGGCAGGAGCATATCCCTCATAATAATGAAACCTTCCCGACAATACGACCACCTCCTTACCGCTGAGGGTGCCAAAGATCAATTTCCCATGATGGCCTTCCACCGTGGACAGGGGGAAATTAGGGATATTTTCATAGGGTATTTCCTTATCCACTTTGATCTCCTTCGAAAGATTTCCCAAACCGCTGCCCAATACAATGCCTATCCGCGGGACGCCGGTATGAATAGATCTTATAAATGCCACTGTTTCATTTAATTCCTGGATAATTGTGCTTGCCATGGGGTGCAAACCTACGCCAAAATGTGTAATTTACGGCTACAAATGCGGCCCCTCTTCTTAACCTGTATCTGTATCAGCCTGTTCCTGCTGGGTATAATTCCCCTCTGTAGAGCGCAGCAATGCACCAGCTTCGGCGACCCCGTAGTGAATATCACATTCGGCTCCGGAGCTAACCCCGGCCCGTCCCTGCGGGCAGCCACCACCGCCTATACATATTATAGTACCGACTGCCCAGGCGATGGATATTACACGGTGACCAACAGCACCCAAGGATGCTTTTCCAGCACCTGGCACAGAACCTATTCGGACCACACCGGCAACGCCAATGGATATTTCATGCTGATCAATGCCTCGTATACTCCGAGTGATTTCTATCTCGACACCGTAAAGGGCCTTTGCCCCAATACCACTTACCAGTTTGCCGCATGGATCGCCAATGTGCTTGTCCCCTCTGCCTGCGGCGGCAGCGGCATTCAGCCAAATATCACATTCAACATCGAATCGCCAACGGGTGGTCCCCCTCTGGCAACTTTCAACACCGGGAATATAGCCAGCTCGAGCTCGCTTACCTGGACGCAATATGGTCTGGTCTTTACCACTCCTCCCGGCATCACGGATATAGTGCTGCGGATGACCAATAATGCCCCCGGTGGCTGCGGCAATGACCTGGCCCTGGATGATATCACCTTCCGGCCCTGCGGTCCCAAGGTGCAAACAAGCATCACAGGCAATGCCTCCGGCACCGACACGATCAGCTATTGCATAGACGGGCAGTCGTCCCTCACCTTCGATGGGGCCGTCTCCCCCGGATACAATGCGCCCAGCTATCAATGGCAGGTCAGCACGGACACCGGCAGTACCTGGACAGATATTCCCGGACAGCAGGGCACGACCTATACCCGCCCCGTCAGCGCAACGGCAGGCTTTTACCAATACCGGCTGATAGTGGGCGAAGGCGCCAATGTGTCCGTACCCAGCTGCCGCGTCTCTTCCAACCTCATCACCGTACGGGTAAGCCCCAAGCCGGTGCCGCAAGTCAGTAATAATGGTCCGAAATGCCAGGGCGATACC
>Ga0157372_10000318_pt1 | contig 52922 bp, 54 predicted proteins | sample C55metaG_FD_115307 | JGI IMG/M metagenome (GOLD analysis project Ga0157372, IMG submission 115307) | Corn rhizosphere microbial communities from Kellogg Biological Station, Michigan, USA - C5-5 metaG | ecosystem: Host-associated > Plants > Roots > Rhizosphere > Soil | place: USA: Michigan...
GATCGGCATCTTCAACCGCTCCTACTACGAAGAGGTGCTGGTGGTCCGGGTCCACCCGACGCTGCTGGAGGCCCAGCGCCTGCCCCAGGGGGTGGTGGACAAGCACGTCTGGGACGACCGCTACGAGGACATCAACGCCTTCGAGCGCTACCTCACGCGCAACGGCACCGTGATCCGCAAGTTCTTCCTGCACCTCTCCAAGGAGGAGCAGCGGCAGCGCTTCCTCGCCCGGCTCGAGGATCCGGCGAAGAACTGGAAGTTCTCGGAGAACGACGTGAAGGAGCGGGAGTCCTGGTCCGACTACCAGGACGCCTACGAGGCCGCCCTGCAGGCCACCGCCACCAAGCACGCGCCCTGGTACGTGGTGCCCGCGGACCACAAGTGGTACGCGCACCTCGTGGTGGCCTCCGCCATCATCGAGGCGCTGGGGGGCCTGGACCTCGCGTTCCCCGAGACGGCGAAGGGCAAGCGCAAGGAGCTGCGGAAGATCCGCGACGCCCTGCTCGCGGAGAAGGCCTGAGCCGCCGCCGCGGCGGCGCCGCGGCTCAGGCCTCGAGGAAGGCGGCGACCACGCGCGCCGTCGCCTCCGGCTGCTCGAGCTGCGGGGCGTGCCCGGCGCCCGCCACGACCTCGAGGCGCGTGTCGGGCAGGCGGCTCGCGAACTCCTTCGCGTAGGCCCGCGGCACCAGCCGGTCCGCTTCGCCCCACACCAGCAGGGTCGGGGCGCCCACGCGGTGGATGCGCTTCTTGAGCCCTTTGTCCGGGATCGGCCAGATGAACTTGCCGGTCGCGCCCATCGCCCAGGTGAGGCGTGTCCGGGCGAGCGCTCCCTCCTCCGGATCCGCCGGGATCGAGAAGAGCGCGTTGGCCGCGTCGGACTCCGGCTGCTGGAACACGTAGCCGGGCATCTCCTGGGGCGACAGCAGCATCCAGTTGATCACCGGCGCGTCGTCCCGCCAGAGCCCGATGGGATCGATGAGCACGAGCCGCTTCACCCGGCGCGGCTGCTGCGCGGCCAGCTCGCACGCCACCATCGCGCCGAAGGAGTGGCCGGCCAGCGCGCCCTCGCGCACCCCGAGCTGCTCGAGCAGCTCGTCGTAGCAGAGCACGAGGTCCCACAGGTGGTCGACGTGCTGGATCGGCTCCGGCTCGTCCGGCGTGGTGCCGGGGTGCTCGGGCGCGTACACCGTGAACTGCTTGGCGAGCGCGTCGAGGAACGGGCCCCAGGTGAGCCCCCAGGGGCCGTGGAAGTAGACCAGCGCGGGGCCGGCGCCACGGACGTGGACGCGGACGGGGACGCGGTCGTGCCAGACGGTGACGGTGCGGGTCCCCTCACCCTGCCCTCTCCCCCGAGGGGAGAGGGTGGAAGCGGGAGTGGAGTGGGCCGTCATCGGGCGGCGCCGACGGTCTGGCGGGCACCCCGCAGGCTCCTCGGCCACCAGTGGTTCTCCCAGCCCTTGTCGTCCCAGATCTCACGCAGGCCCGGCAGCACCTCGCGCGCGAGCAGCTCGGTGTTCTTGAGCGTGAGCTCGTGCGGCATCGAGCCGATCTGGATCAGCAGCATCAGGTTGCCCACGTGCAGGCGCTTGATGACCTCCTCCACGAGCCGCTCGCGCACGGTCGCCGGGCTGCCCGCGATCACGTAGCCCTTGTTCACGAAGTCCTTGTAGCGGAGCGTCTTGGGATCCTCCGCGCGCCGCACCGGGTTGCGGTTGGCCGCCAGCAGGCTGCGGTAGTCCTGGTTGCCCGGGGGAGCGAACCACTGCGGCGGCACGTGCAGGCACTTGTGGTAGAAGTACTCGACGTGCTTTGCGTAGTCCGCCTCCGCCTGCGCGTCGGTCTCGGACACCGCGACCAGCTGCAGGAACCCCGCGCGGTACGGGTTGCGCTCGAGCCCCTTCTTGTCCACCACGTCCCAGTAGCCGTCCATCATGGTCGACGCCGCGCGCGCGCCCGCGTAGGAGAGGAAGCAATAGCAGACGTTGTGCTCGGTGGCGAAGTCGAACGTGCTGATGGACCCCGAGCCCGGCACCCACACCGGCGGGTGCGGGTCCTGGACCGGCCGCGGCCAGAGGTTCACCTGGCCGAGCTGGAAGTACTTCCCGTTCCACGCGAAGATCTCCTTCGCCTGCCACGCCTTCAGCACCAGGTCGAACGCCTCCCGGTAGCGCTCGCGGTGCTCCATGGGCGTGATGCCGTAGGCGAGGTTGACGTCCATCGGGCTGCCGAGCGGCAGGCCGGCCACCAGGCGCCCGCCGCTGATGCAGTCGATCATGCCGTATTCCTCCGCCACCCGGACCGGCGGCGAGGTGGTCGGCAGGGTCATGCCCATCTGGACGATCGCCACGTCGAGGCCGTTGGTCTGCTTGGCCAGGACGCTGCCCATCAAGTTGGGGCTCGGCATGAAGCCGTAGGCGTTCTGATGGTGCTCGTTGGTGCACACCCCGTCGAAGCCCATCCGCGCGGCGTGGAGCAGCTCGTCGAGCGTCCAGTTGTAGTACTGCCCGACCCGGCGGGCGTCGGCCAGCTCGCCCCACGGCGGGGTGACCCACACGCTCGGGTAGCGGCGCTCGAAGTCGGCGGGCAGCTCGCGGTGCGGCATCAGGTGGAACGCGCTGATCTTCATGCCGGGGCTCTCCCTTCCTGGACGGGGATGCCCGCAGCATAAGCGACGCGGCCCCCCCGCTCAAGTTGCGGGAAAACCTGCCGTCGTCGGCTAAACTGCTGACGGAGAGGCGCTTCCCACCTTGGAGACCCCCGCTCCTCCGCCCACGGTGCTCGAGCTGCTGTCGTCGCTGGTGACGGCATGGCGGAATCTCGCGTCCTACCCCCCAGGGCACCCGGCCCGGGCCTCCGCGCTCGCCACCGCCCACGCCCGCCTCGGGGCCCACCTCGCGCACTCGAGCCCGCTGGTGCTCGGGATCACCCGCGATGCGCTGGTGAGCGGCGAGAAGAAGGTTGAGGCCACCCACGTGCGCGCCTTCGCCCGCGCCCTCTATCGCCGGAACGGCGGCGTGCTGCGCATCGAGGAGGACGTCGAGCCGCGGGAGCTGGAGGCGTTCCTCGCGCTCCTGGGCGACACCGGCCCCGCCCGCGATCGCCCGCTCACCGCCGAGATGCTGCAGGATGCCGGCGTGCGCCACATCGAGCTGGCCCCGATCGACTACAGCGCGGTCGTCACCACCAGCGACCTGGAGACCCCGAGCGGCGAGGACACCGCGCTCTGGGACGGCCTGATGCAGACCCTCCTGGCGGGCCAGCCCCTCTTCCCGGGGGGCGGGATGCCTGGAGGACGCGAGCGGTACTCGGCGGAGAGCATCGCCTCCCTCTTCCGCGGCGCGCCCGGAGCGGGCGATCCCGAGCCGGGCGGCGCCGGCGGGCTGGGCGGCCCGGGTAGCGGCGGAGGCCGGGGCGCGGGGGACGGGGACGCCCTCGGCGGCGACGTCGGCACCGCCACCGGATCGGGCGCCGGGTCGGGGGCGACGGGCAGCGGGCTCGGTGCGGGTGGGGCCGACCGCGGCCGGAGCCGCACCGGCAGTGGAGACCTGCCGGAGGGAAACCGCCGGGCGGGCAGCGGTCGACTCGGGATGGCCGCCGCCCACACCCTCGCCCGCGCCATCGGCGCCCGTCTGGCCGTCGCGGATGGCGACACTCGCGAGACCCTCGCGCCGCAGATCATCCAGCTCCTGCGGGCCCTGCCCGCCGAGGTCCGCGAGCCGGCGCTGGTCGCCGCGCTCCGGGTGCTCGCCACCGAGGAGGGCACCGGCCACCACCTGGCCGCGATCGCCGCCGCGCTGCCCGCCGCCGACGTGCTGCGCGGCCTGCGCCGCCTGGCCCAGGAGCAGGGCCAGCTCTCGGGCCACGCGCTGCGCGTGGCCCAGGCGCTGGCCGAGACGCAGGAGAGCGAGCCCGAGGTGTCCGGCCTGCCGGAGCCGCCGGCCGACTTCGCGGCGATGGCCGCGCTCTTCCGCGAGGAGGACGTCGATCGCTTCAACCCGGAGGACCACCGAGCCCTGCTCGCGCAGAAGCCGACGGTGGACCTGGCCGCCATCGCGGTGGAGGTGGCCGCCGACCCCGACGCCTTCGGTCCCGACACCGAGAGCGACGACGCGATCGAGCGGCGTCTGGTCACCACGCTGCTCGACATGACCGCGAACTCGCCCGAGGTGGTGCGCTCGCTGGTGCTGGGCCGCCTGCGTGACGTCTTCGGGCGCGCGCTCCAGGAGAACCGCTTCGCGGCCGCGATCGCCCTGATCCGCGCCATCCGCGAGCTGGCCGCCGACCCGGCCCAGGCCGAGCGGCGCGCCGACCTCGACGGGTTCGTGGAGCAGCTCGCCGACGCCTCCACCCTCGCGGCCCTGGTGGCCGCGAGCCGGCAGCCGGGCGGACCGCCCTTCGTGCAGGTGCAGACCCTGGTGCTCACCCTCGGGGCCTCCGCCACCCGCGGCCTCCTCGAGGCCCTCGCCGCGGAGCCGGACCGCGCGCGCCGGCTCCGCCTCATCGAGCTGGCCGCTTCGCTCGGGCCCGCCATCGTGCCCGAGACCCGCCGGCTGCTCGCCGACCCGCGCTGGTACGTGGTGCGGAACATGGTGCTGCTCCTCCGCCGCGTGCACGACAAGTCGGCGATGAGCGAGATCCTCCGCTGCGCGGACCATCCCGATCTGAGAGTGCGGCTCGAGGCCATCCGGGCGCTCTTCGCCTTCGACACCGCGGTGCCCCGCGACCTCCTGGCCCGCACGATCCACCATCCCGACCCGCGGCTCGCGGAGGCCGCGGTGCTCCTCACCGGCCAGCACGGCATCACCCAGGCCACCGACCTGCTGGTCGAGATCCTGCTCCGGTGGGACTGGCTCGGCCGGCGCCGCTCCATCCGCCTCAAGGCCCTGCGCGCCCTCGCGGACCTGGCCGATCCGGCGGTGCTGCCGCGGATCGAGCGCTTCTTCCGCGAGTGGCCGTTCCCGCTGGTGGCCCTCGAGGAGCGGCGGGTGGCCTATCGCCTGCTCGCCTCCTACGACGCGGCGGCGCGCGCGCCCTACGTCGCGCGGGGCGAGAAATCGCGCGACAGCCTGATCCGGGACATCTGCCGGGGCCTCACCCGGGCGAGCGCCACGCCGTGAGCGAGTCCGCCCGGCCCGGCGCGCTGTCCGCGATCGACCGCCTGGTCGTCAGCCTGGTGGCCGGGATCAACATGCGCGCCCTCTACAGCGGCGAGCATCCCGCGCTGGCCAGCCACGTGGAGCGGATCCTGGAGGCGGTGATCGCGGCCTGCGAGGACCAGCGGAAGGAGGCCCTCACCTTCCTGGTGGTGGGCCAGGACCTGGTGGTGGAGAGCCAGCCGCTCCGCACCGGCAGCCTCTACCACCAGCAGCTGATCCGCGCGCTGGGCCGGCGCGGGGTGGAGCGGCTCACCCTCGGACGCGGGCTCGACGCGGAGGAGGTGGTGCGCTTCCTCACCCCGATGGCCCGCGGGGGCAACCCGGTCTCGACCCGGCATCTGATCGTGGGCCGCGTGGAGCTGCAGACCCCCGCGGTGGAGGAAGGGGAGTCGAGCCTGGGCGCGGGGCCGGGCACAGCGGGCGGCTCCGGCGCGGGCCCCGGCGGGCGCGGCGAGGACTCGGTGATCGATCGCCTGACCGCGGAGAGCGTGGACAGCGCGCGCGACGCCTTCACCGAGTTCCGCACCGATCGCCGCGGCGGTCTCGTGCGCCTCGAGCAGGTGGTGTGGAGCCTCATGGACGCGCTCCAGCGCGCGACCCGCGAGATCCTGCCCCTGGCCCCGCTGAAGACCCACGACGACTACACGTTCGTGCACTCGGTGAACGTCTCGCTGCTGACCCTGGCCCAGGCCCGCTCCTTCGGCATCGAGGGCGCCCGCCTGCACGCCATCGGGCTCGCCGCCTTCGTGCACGACATCGGCAAGCTCCGCATCCCCCTCGAGGTGCTCAACAAGCCGGGCAAGCTCGAGGGCGACGAGTGGCGCATCATGATGAGCCACGCCCAGGAGGGCGCCACCCATCTCTGCGGCGTGGAGGCCTCGCACCCGCTGGCGATCCTCGTGGCCTACGAGCACCACATGCGCTACGACGGCCAGCCCAACTACCCGGTGCCGCGGGTCGGCCGCCGGCCCACGCTGGCGAGCCAGATGACCTCGATCTCCGACGTCTACGACGCGATCTGCACCACGCGGCCCTACGCCAGGGCGCGCTCGCGCGACTTCGCGGTGAAGGTGCTCACCGAGCGCGGGGGCACCTTCCACAGCCCCGGACTGGTGGCGAACTTCGTCCGCATGGTCGGCCGCGCCGACGCGGCTCCGCGGCCGGAAGGCGGCGCCTGATGTTCGGCTGGCGCGCGCGCATCGGCTTCCTGGTGCCGCCGGGCAACCCGACGGTGGAGCCCGAGTGCTACCGGATGACGCCGCCCGGCGTGAGCTTGCACTTCGCGCGGCTGCAGTCGCCACCCCCGGACGGGCCGGCGGGCGGCGCGGCGGGGATGGAGGAACGTACTCGCGCTTACAGAGAAGGCCTCGACGAGCCCGCGCAGGCGCTGGGTCAGGTCCGTCCCGCCGTGATCGTCCTGGCCCACACCGCCTCCAGCTACGCCCTGGGGGTGGGACAGGAGCAGCCGCTGATCGACCGCATCGCGCGCGCAGCCGGCGCCCCGGTGCTGCTCGCCGCGCACGCCGCGCGCGACGCGCTCCACCACCTGGGCGTGCGGCGGCTCGCCCTCGGCACGCCCTACCCGGAGGCGATCAGCCGGCAGGGTCGCGCCTACTGGGAGGCGTCCGGCTTCGAGATCGTCGGCTACCACCGTCTCGCCGACGTGGTCGACATCTACGCGGAGAGCGAGGAGCGCGCCTATCAGCTCGCGCGGCGGGCGCACGTGCCGCAGGCGCAGGCGGTCCTGCTGAGCGGCACCGGCCTGCCCACCGCCGCGGTGCTCGAGACCCTGGAGCGCGATCTCGGAACACCGGTGATCAGCAGCAACCAGGCGTGCCTCTGGCGCGCGCTTCGCCTGGCCGGGGTGCGCGAGCCGGTGCCGGGCTTCGGCCGGCTGCTGCGCGAGGCGTAGCGCTCAGTCGTCGAGCAGCGGGCGCTGCGCGCCCTCGATCGAGAGCAGCCGCCGCTTCGTCGCCACCCCGCCGCGGGCGGAGAAGCCGCCCCACTTGCCGCCCGCCGCCACCACCCGATGGCACGGCACCACGATCGCGAACGGGTTCTGCCCGAGGGCCTGCCCCACGTCCCGCGCCGCGGCCGGATCGCCCAGCCGGCGGGCGATCTCTCCGTAGGAGAGGGTCGCGCCCCACCGGATGCCGCGCGTGATCTCGTAGACCCGCCGGTTGAACTCGGGCACGCCCTCCATGTCGAGGGTGACGTCGTCGAGAGCGCGAGGCTGGCCGTCCAGCAGCGCGATTATTCCGTCGATCACCCGGCGCGCGGCCGGCGGGGGCGCCGCCTCCCGCGCGCCGGGGAACCGCCGTCCCAGCCGCTGGCGGCTCGCGGCCGCGCTGCCCTCCGGCAGGCGCACCGCGGTGATCCCGCGCGGGCTCCAGGCGATGCCGCAGCAGCCGATCGCGGTGTCGAAGAGGGCGAACTCGATCGCGGTGTCGATCATCGCGCTCGCCACTGCCGGATCTGCGCAGCGTGCTCGCGGTAGTGTCCCGCCCCCGCGCCCTCCAGGGGATCGCGCGCGGCGCCGCCCGGTGCAAAGAGCGCCTCCGGCAGCTCCGCCGCGGCGGTGAGGAACGCCCGGTGCGAGGTGTGGAGATCTGCCACCACGTCCGCCGGCTTCACGCCCGCGCGGCGGTCGACGAAGCGCGCGTTCCAGGCGTCGAAGTCGTCGTAGGTCCCCGCGGGGTACGGGGGCTGGCCCTGCCCGATGCGCCCGAACGCGGCGATCATCTCATCGTGCCAGCCGGAGATGTGGATCAGGATCTCGCGCACGCCCCAGCTTCCGAGCCACACCGCGCGCATCTCCTCGTCGGACAGCCCCTCGATCGTGCCCTGCAGCTCGGTGAACGCTCGCTCGGTGTCGCCCAGCCGCGTCGCTTTCTCGCTCATTGGTGGATCCTCCCGGGTGCTGGGATCTCGGTGCCTACGGGCAGTGAGACCCCGGACCGGCCGGGACGTGAAACGAGGAGATCCGTCAGCGGGTGAGGCGAGAGGTGGGGGCGCCCTGGACCGCGCGATCGGCCCGCTCCAGCAGGACGGCCAGGCGGTTGAGCACCGCCTCCATCTCGTCGCGCTCCGCCACCAGGCGGTCGCACTCGTCGCCGAGGCGCTTGACCTCGGTGCGGAGCTCGTGGAGGCGGGAGAAGTCGGAGCTCTGGTCGGCCGGCACCAGCCCCGGCAGCTCGAGGGGCTCACCCTGGCGGGCGCGGCGGGTGGCGATCACCACGCCCACCACCGCGACCACCAGCAGGGCGGCGGCGAGCACGAAGACCCACAGCACCGGGTCCAGCAGCATGGCGAACAGTCTACCCCCGGCGGGCGCCCGAAGCGCTGTTTCGCCGGAGCCGCGCGCCGGCGCGAGCCGAGACCCCCCGGGCTCAGCCCAGGAGACGAGCCAGGGCGTCCGGCTCGCTCAGCATCGGGTAGTGCCCGGTGTCGAGCTCGGCGTAGGGCGCCCGGAGGCGCTCGGCGGTCCGCCGCTGGTGGGCCTCGGGGGGATTGCGGGCCCGCTTGCAGCGGATGACCGACGCGGTCCAGGCCCGGTCCCAGAAGGTCGTGAGCTCCATCGGCGCCTCGAGCGCCGCCTTCGGGTGCGGGGTGTAGCGGGCGAGGGCCCACGCCCGCAGGGCCGGGTCCAGGTCCGCGAACATGCGTCCCTCGGCGTCGGCCCGGGTGGGGGCGGTGGTCACGTCGGTGACGTCGCCGGCCGGGCGGCTCACGATGTCGGCCACCCGCTCCCCCGGCAGCAGGGCCAGGGCGTCCACGAAGACCAGCCGCGCGATCCGATCGGCCGCGAGCTCCGCGGCCCGGCAGATGACCATGCCGCCCGCGCTGGTGCCGGCCAGGACCACGTCGGAGAGGTCCTCGTAGAAGAGGAGCTGCGCCACCTCGCGCGCGTGGGTGCCGACGGTGATGCCGGGCCGGACCTGGTCCCGCCGCTCCGCGCACCCGTCGAGCGTGGGCGCGTACACGCGGTGCCCCGCCGCCCGCAGGCGCTCCGCCACCGGCTTCCAGATCCACCCGCCCTGATACGCGCCGTGCACGAGGACGTGGGTTGTCATGCGCCCTCTCTACTACGATTCATTGCGGGTTGTCGATGCCCGAGCCGGCTTGACGCGGGACAGGCCGCGAGGCAGGATCGAGCCCACGGAGGGTCACCATGAACGGAGCCGCGAACGAACGCCAGGAGCTCACCATCTCCAAGCTCACGCCGCACATCGGCGCGGAGGTGCACGGCGTCGATCTCTCCCGCCCCCTCGACGAGCCCACGTTCAAGCGGGTGCACGACGCCCTGATCGACAACCAGGTGATCTTCTTCCGCGATCAGCACATCACGCCCGATCAGCAGAAGGCCTTCGGGCGCCGCTTCGGCGAGCTGGCGGTGCATCCCGCCGCGCCCGGGCTCGTGGAAGGGCACCCCGAGATCCTGGTGGTCCACGCCGACGAGAAGTCCAGGCACGTGGCGGGGGAGAACTGGCACTCCGACGTCTCCTGCGACCCCGAGCCGCCGATGGGCAGCATCCTCTATATGCACGAGCTGCCGCCGGTCGGGGGCGACACCCTCTTCGCCAGCATGTACGCGGCCTACGAGGCGCTCTCCGAGCCCATGAAGCGGCTGCTGGAGGGCATGACCGCGATCCACCGGGGCGAGCACGTCTACCGCGGCCGCTACGGGGTGAACGACGCGGGCAAGACCTTTCCGGAGGCGGAGCATCCGGTGATCCGCACCCATCCGGTGTCGGGACGCAAGGCGCTCTTCGTGAACCGCACCTTCACCACCCGCATCGTGCAGCTCGCCCGCGGCGAGAGCGCGGCGATGCTGGGCTTCCTCTACCAGCACGTCGAGACGCCGGAGTTCCAGTGCCGCTTCCGCTGGCAGGTGAACTCGGTCGCGTTCTGGGACAATCGCTGCGCGCAGCACCACGCGATGTGGGACTACTTCCCCCAGCGACGCCACGGTCACCGGGTGACCGTGAAGGGCGACCGGCCGTTCTACCGGCCCTGAGCCGCGCTCCGCCCCTCTCGCGCGCTCTCGCCCTCCTCACGATGCTGGTCGTGCTGGTTCCCGACGCCGCCGCGCTCGATCGCGAAGCGGCCCGCATCGTGGCCCACCGCGTCCGCGATAAGCCGTCGATCACCCTCGGACTGGCCTCCGGGAGCACCCCGCTCGGGATGTACCGCGAGCTGATCCGCCTCCATCGCGAGGAGGGGCTCGATCTGTCGCGGGTGACCACCTTCAACCTGGACGAGTACCTGGGCCTGGCCCCGTCGCATCCCCGCAGCTTCCACCGCTTCATGCGGGAGTTCTTCTTCGACCACGTGAACGTGCCCGCCTCCAACATCCACGTCCCCGACGGGACCGCGGCGGACCTCGACGCCTACTGCGCGGAGTACGAGCGCCGCATCGTGGAGGCGGGCGGCATCGACCTCCAGGTGCTGGGCATCGGCCGCGACGGACACATCGGCTTCAACGAGCCCACCTCGAGCCTCGCCTCGCGCACACGCGTGAAGACGCTCACCGCGGCCACCATGGAGGACAACCGCCGCGTGTTCGAGACCGGCGAGCCGGTCCCCGAGTGCGCGATCACCATGGGCATCGGCACCATCCTGGAGGCGCGGCACATCCTGTTGCTGGGCGCGGGAGCCGCGAAGCGGGAGGCGGTGGCCAAGGCGGTGGAGGGCCCGGTGACCGCGGCGGTCACCGCCTCCGCGCTCCAGCTCCATCCGCAGGTGACGGTGCTGATCGACCGGGACGCCGCCGCGGCCCTCCGTCACCTGGAATACTACGAGCGGGTCATGCACACCACCGCGACGCTGACCCCGGATCGCGTCGCGAGACCGACCGACTAACTAGCCCGACCGGCGCCGCGCGCTCCGCCGGGCCCCACCGGCCGGGCTACACCCAGCCGCCGTCGACCACGTAGCTCTGGCTGGTGCAGGCGGAGCTCTCGTCGGAGGCGAGGAAGCAGACCACGCGCGCGATGTCCTCCGGCATCAGCTTGCGCTTGAGGCACTGCCGGCGCATCAGCTCCTCCTCGCCCTCGGGCGTGAGCCAGAGCCCGATCTGCCGCTCGGTCATGATCCACCCCGGCACCACCGCGTTGACGCGGATGCCACGGGGCCCGAGGTCGCGGGCCAGGGCGCGGGTGAGCCCGGCCACCGCGGCCTTCGCGGAGAGATAGGCCGGCATGCCGCCCTGCCCCACCATCCACGAGGTCGAGCCGAAGTTGACGATGGAGCCGCCGCCCGCCGCGGCCATCCCGGGCGCCACCGCCTGGGCCGCGAAGAACTGGTGCCGCAGGTTCACCGCGAAGCGGTCGTCCCAGTATTCGGGCGTCACCGCCTCGATGGCATGGCGCTCGTCGTGGGCCGCGTTGTTGACCAGCACCCGCACCGCGCCCCAGCGCGCCTCGACCTGCGCGACGGCGGCGCGAAGGGCCGCGATATCGCGCAGGTCGCACGGGATGAAGAGCGGCGCGGGCATCCCCCGCCCGCCGAGGCGCGCGGCCAGTGCCTCGGAGGCCTCGCGAAGGATGTCGACGAAGGCCACGCGGGCGCGCTGCGCGCACAGGTGCTCCACGATGGAGGCGCCGATGCCGCTGCCACCCCCGGTGACGAAGACGACGCGATCCTCGAGGCTCGGGTAGCTGGCGTGACGGGTCATGGCGTCCTCCCGGGGCGCAGGCTAGCACAGCCGGCGCCGTGCTAGGCTCGCCCGCGAGAGCGATGGAGCTGATCACTCTGCGAGCGGCCGGCGCCGGCCTCACCCTCGCCCCGGCGGTCGGCGGCGCGGTCACGCGCTACTGGTGGGAGGCGGACGGCGCCGCGCGGGAGTGGCTGCGTCCCACCGCGCCGAGCGCGGTCCGCGACGGGCACGTCCACCGCACCGCGGCCTTTCCCCTCGTGCCGTTCTCGAACCGCATCCGCGCGGGCCGCTTCACGTTCGGCGGGCGGGCGGTGGCCCTGCCCCGGAATCGCGCGCGCGAGCGCCACCCCATCCACGGCCACGGCTGGCAGGCGCGGTGGCGGGTCGTCGAGGCGGGGCCGAGCGAGGCGCGGCTCGAGTACCGGCACGCGCCCGCCGACTGGCCGTGGGCCTACCGCGCCACCCAGCGCTTCGCGCTCACTCCGGCCGGCCTCACGGTGGCGCTCGCCCTCACCAACGACAGCGACGAGCCGATGCCGGCCGGTCTCGGCTGGCACCCGTACTTCCCTCGCGCCGCCCGGACGCGCCTCACCGCGGAGGTGCGTGCGGTCTGGCTCACCGACGGCGAGACGATGCCGACCACGCTGGCTCCGCCGGAGGCCCACGCCGGTCCCTCGCGCGGGATCGCGGTGGACACGACGCGGCTCGACAACTGCTTCGTGGGCTGGAGCCGCCGCGCGGTGATCGAGTGGCCCGAGGGCGGCGCCCGCCTGAGCATGACCGCGGAGCCGCCGCTCGACTACCTGGTGATCTTCACCCCGCGCGGCCGGCGCTTCTTCTGCGCCGAGCCGGTGAGCCACGTCACCGACGCGCTCAATCTCGCCGCCGCCGGCCACCCCGACACCGGCCTCCGCGTCCTCGCTCCGCACGAGACCCTCGCCACCACGATCACCCTCACCCCCTCCCTCCCCCCTCTCCCCTCTGGGGAGAGGGCAGGGTGAGGGGCCCGGAGGTGAGGGGCCCGGAGGCGAGGGGGCCAGAGGCGAGCTCCCCACGCAGCCACCGCCACACCTGCTCCGGCGTGATCGGCAGCGACCGCACCACCACGCCCAGGTGCGCGAGCGCGTCCTCCACCGCGTTGGCCACCGCGGCCGGCCCCGGGATCGCCCCACCCTCGCCCACGCCCTTCGCCCCGAGCGGCGTCACCGGCGAGGGGTGCTCGAGCCGGTCGACCTCGATGGCGGGCACGTCGACCGCGGTGGGCTTGAGGTAGTCCATGAACGTCGACGTCAGGAGCTGGCCCGTCTCGTCGTAGCGGAACTCCTCGAGCAGCGCGGCCCCGATGCCGTGCACCGTCGAGCCGTGCACCATCCCCTCCACGATCAGCGGGTTGAGCTCGCGGCCGCAGTCGTGGACCACCACGTACTTGCGCAGCGCGATCTGGCCGGTGCGCGGGTCGATCTCCACCAGGCAGCAGTGGGCCGCGTTGGCGAAGACCAGCTGGGAGCGCACGCGCCGGTCCGCGTCCACCGGCCGGGCCAGCGGGTTCTGGTGGACGTGGTGGGCCTCGAGCCCCGGGTCTTCGCCGGGCGGCAGCCCCAGCACGTCGGCGTAGGCGGTGCGCGCCAGCTCCGCGAGCGGGAGCCGGCGGTCCGGGGCCCCGCGCACCATCGCCGCGCCGTCTCGCAGCTCGAGGTCGGCCGCGTCGATCTCGAGGCGGTGGGCCGCGATGCGCAGCAGCTTGTCGCGCACCCGGGTGGCCGCGCCCAGCACCGCGCCCACGTCGGTCACCGAGAACTTGTTCGAGTAGTTGCCCGAGAGATACAGCCACGGCGTGGTCGCGGAGTCGAAGCCGCGCGCCACGCTCACCGCGGCCGGGGTCACGCCCAGCACGTCGGCCACGATCTGGGCCACCACCGTCTCGTAGCCCTGCCCGCTCGAGGGATCGCCGAGGCTCGCCCGCACCTGCCCGTCGGGCTCGACGCGCACCATCGCGGCCTCCGCCGAGCCGGACGCCGCGCGCCGTCCGGTCACCAGCTCGTAGGAGGCCAGATTGGTGCCGGCCGGCTCCACCGACGTGGCGATGCCGATGCCGAGCAGCCGCCCCTCCGCGCGCGCCCGCGCCTGCTCCGCGCGCCGGCCCGCGTAGTCGAACCGCTCGAGCGCGCGGCGCAGGGTGGCCGGGTAGTCGCCGCTGTCGTACTCGGCCCCGGGCGGCGTGGTGTAGGGCATCTCCGCCTCGGTCACGTAGTTGCGCAGGCGGAGCTCGGCGGGATCGAGCCCGAGCCGGCGGGCCAGCAGGCTCATGGCCCGCTCGATCGCGAAGCACATGAAGGGCTTGCCGATGCCGCGGTTGGCCCCGCTCGGGCACTTGTTGGTCAGCACCGACCACGCCTCGTAACGCACCGCGGGAATCCGGTAGCCGTTGGCGATGTTGCCGAGCTTGATCAGGTTGTGCTGGGTCGGGGTGAGCAGGTTCTTGCCCTCGTCGGCCACGTCGCGCACCGAGAGCGCGAGCAGGGTGCCGTCGGCCCGGTAACCGAGCTCGACCTCCATGATCCCGTTGCAGGCGTGCATGAGCGCGGTGAGGTTCTCGATGCGATCCTCGACCCACTTCACCGGTCGGCCGGCGCTCCGGGCCAGCAGCGCGCACACCAGCAGGTAGGCCGGTCGTCGCTTGTTGCCGAACGCGCCCCCGATGTCCGGGCAGTGCAGGCGCAGGCGCGACTGCGGCACCCCGAGGGAGGCGGCGAGGATCGAGATCGTGAGCCCCGGCCGCTGGTCGTTGGTCCAGAACTCGTAGGCGTCGAGGCCCGGGTCGTACTCCGCGATGGCCCCGAAGGTCTCGAGGGGAGTCGACGCGTAGCGCTGGATGACGAAGCGCTCCTTCAGGATCCCGTCCGCCCGGGCCATCGCGCCGTCCACGTCGCCGTAGGTGAAGGCGTCGTGCCACAGTACGTTGGTGCCGAGGGCCGGGTAGAGCAGCGGGGCGTCGGGCCGCATCGCGGCCTCCGGGTCGACCACCGCGGGGAGCGGCGCGTACTCGACCACGATGCGCTCGAGCGCGTCCTCCGCGGTGGCGCGATCGACCGCGGCCACCGCCGCCACCGGCTCGCCCACGTAGCGGACCCGGTCCACCGCCAGGCAGTGATCGGGCACCGAGGCGGTGGTGGGGATGAGGGGCCGGATCGGGCCGGAGCGCTCCGCGGCCTCGGCGCCGGTGAGGACCGCGTGCACTCCGGGCACCGCGGCCGCCCCGCTCGCGTCGAGGCGCACGATGCGGGCGTGCGCGTGCGGGCTCCGCAGCATCGCGGCGTGGAGGAGCCGCCCGCGGTCGATGTCGTCGAGGAAACGCCCGCGGCCGGCGACCAGCCGCGCGTCCTCCTTGAGCGGCACCGCCGCCCCCACCCAGCGCCCCCCGCTCTCGCTCATCGGGCGCGCTTGCGGGCGCCCGCCCGGCTCGCCGCGGTCACGGCGCGGACGATGTTGACGTAGCCGGTGCACATGCAGAGGTTGCCCGCGAGCGCCTCGCGGATCTCCGCCTCGTCCGGCGCGGGCGTCGCGGTCAGGAGCTCGGTGCTGGCCACGATCATGCCCGGCGTGCAGAAGCCGCACTGCATCGCGTGGCAGGCGCGGAAGGCCTCCTGCAGCGGGCTCGGGCCCTCGGCCGGGGTCAGCCCCTCGATGGTGGTGACCCGCGCGCCGTCGAGCTGCGCGGCCAGCAGGAGGCAGCTGCGCGCGCTGCGGCCGTCGAGCAGCACCGTGCAGGCGCCGCACACCCCGTGCTCGCAGCCCACGTGGGTCCCGGTCAGCCCGAGGTCCTGCCGGAGGAAGTCGGCCAGCGAGAGGCGCGCCTCCACCTCGCGCTCGACCGGTGCGCCGTTGACGGTGAGGCGGACGCGCAGCCGCTCGGCGGGCGTGCTCGTCGCGTCCGCGCTCATGGGCCGAGCCGCCCGACCGCCTCGCGCAGGGCGTCCTCGGTGAGCATCACCGCGAGATGTCGCCGGTACTCGGCGGAGGCGTGCACGTCGGTAGCCGGATCGCAGTCGGCGGTGGCCGCCGCGCCCGCGCGCACCGGCATCGCGGGGTCGCGCGGCGCCGCCGCCGCGAGCGACTCGACGGCGCGCAGGCGCAGGGGGCGGTCGGCCACCCCGAAGCCCACGACTCGAGCGCGGCCGCCGCCGTCGAGGGATGCCGCCACGCCGGCCAGCGCGAAGTCGCCCGGACGCCGCGCCATCTCCGCGAAGCCCCAGCCCGCCGCGGCGGCGGGCACGATCACCTCGGCGAGCAGCTCGTCGGCCGCGAGCGCGGTGGACAGGAGCCCCCGGAAGAAGTCGGCCGCCGCGACGCGGCGCATCCCGCGCGGCCCCAGCAGCCCGAGCGTGGCGTCGAGGGCCAGCGCGGCGGCGGGCAGCTCCGCGGCGGGGTCGGCGTGGGCGAGGCTGCCCCCGAGCGTGCCGCGATTGCGGATGGCGACGTGGCCCACGTGACGCGCGGCCGCGGCCAGGAGCGGGGCGCGCTCCCGCACCAGCGGCGAGGCCGCGAGGTCCGCGTGGCGCACGAGCGCTCCGAGGGCGAGGCCGCCCTCGGGGGTGGGCTCGATGCGCCCGAGCTCGCGCGCGCCGTTCAGATCCACCAGCACCGCGGGGCGGGCGAGGCGCATGTTGAGCAGCGGCACCAGGCTCTGGCCACCCGCGAGGAGCTTGGCCTCCCCGTGATTCGACGCCAGCAGGGCCACCGCCTCCGCGGCGGTGGCCGGGCGCGCGTAGCGGAAGGGGGCCGGCTTCATGCGAGGCGATTATGCCATGGGCTAGAATGGCCGCGGCATGGGCCGGCTCGATCGCTTCCACGAGGCACAGGCCGATCCCCACGCGGGCTTCGCGGCCGCGCTGCGCGAGATCGAGGCCGGGCAGAAGCGGAGCCACTGGATCTGGTACGTGTTCCCGCAGCTCGCGGGCCTGGGCGCCTACTCGACCGCCGTCCACTACGCCCTCGCCGACGAGGCGGAGGCGACCGACTACCTGCGCGATCCGGTGCTGGGCGATCGCCTCGTCCAGGCCGCGGCGGCGGCGCGGCGGCACCTGACCGGCCCCGGCGCGGTCAGCGTGGTGCTCCTGATGGGCTCGGCCATCGACGCGCTCAAGCTCGTCTCGTCGATGACACTCTTCGGCCACGTGGCCGAGCGCCTCCGGGCCACGAGTCCGGAGCCGCGATTCGCGGTGATGGCGGAGCACGCGCGCGCCATCCTGGCCGCGGCCGCCAGGGCCGGCTACGACCGCTGCGCCTTCACCGCCGCGCGGCTCGGCCGCTCCGCGCCCGACCGTCCCGCGCCCGGCCGTCCCGGTCCTGGCACCCGGTAACTCGCGGTGCCGCGCCGCGATCGATGTCCATGTATCCTGATCGGTATGCCCATCGCTCAGCGGATCGCCGACGGTCGCCTCCACTACGGCTGGATCGTCGCCGCCGTCACCTTTCTCATCCTGCTCGCCGCGTCCGCGATCCGCGCGACGCCCGGCGTGCTGATCGTCCCGCTGGAGCAGACCTTCGGGTGGAGCCGAGCCACCGTCTCGTTCGCGATCTCGGTGAACCTGCTGCTCTACGGGCTCTGCGGGCCCTTCGCGGCCGCGCTCATGGAGCGGCTCGGGGTGCGCCGGGTGATCGTGCTGTCGCTCTCCCTGGTGACGGTCGGCGTCGCCCTCACCACGGTGATGCGCGCGCCCTGGCAGCTCGTGCTGCTGTGGGGCGTGGTGGTGGGCATCGGGACCGGCGCGACCGCGCTGGTGCTGGCGGCGACGGTGGCCAACCGCTGGTTCGTGGCCCGGCGCGGCCTCGTGATCGGCGTCCTCACCGCCAGCACCGCCACCGGTCAGCTCCTCTTCCTGCCGCTCCTCGCCACGGTGGTGGACCACTCGGGATGGCGCGCGGCCGCGCTGCTGGTGGCCGCGATCGCGCTGGCCATGGTCCCGGTCGTCTTCGTGCTCATGCGCGACCAGCCGCGCGATCTCGGGCTGCGGGCGTTCGGCGATCTCGAGGGGCAGGCGGCGCCGTCCGTCGCGACCCGCCCCGCCGGAGCGCTGGCCGCCCTCGGGGAGGGCGCCCGATCGCGCGACTTCTGGCTGCTGTCGGGCAGCTTCTTCATCTGTGGGCTCAGCACCAACGGGCTCATCGGCACCCACCTGATCCCGGCCTCGATGGACCACGGCATGCCCGCGGTGACCGCGGCCGGCCTCCTGGCCGCGATGGGCGTCTTCGACCTGATCGGCACCACGATCTCGGGCTGGCTGTCGGACCGCTGGGACAACCGGCGGCTGCTCTTCTGGTACTACGGCCTGCGCGGCCTGTCGCTGATGCTCTTGCCCTACGCCTACGGCTCGGCCTACTTCGGCCTGACCCTGTTCGCGCTGTTCTACGGCCTCGACTGGGTCGCCACCGTGCCGCCGACGGTGCGCCTGACCGAGACGCTCTTCGGCAAGGCACGCGTCGGGATCATGTACGGGTGGATCGCGGTGGCGCACCAGATGGGCGCCTCCACCGCCGCCTTCGGAGCGGGCGTGCTCCGCACCTGGCTCGGCTCGTACCAGGTGGCGTTCACCGGCGCGGGCTTCGTCTGCCTGATCGCGGCGGTGATGGTGCTGACGATCGGCCAGGGGCGGATCACGGTCCCCTCCCGCCGCCGCGCCGCCGAGATCTCGGGCGCGGTCGAGAGCTAGCCGCTCAGCGCTGGCGCCGGGCGGGCGCGGCGAGCGCCGGGCGCCCCAGCCGGAAGAGCTCCAGGTCCCAGCGGGTCCGGCCCGCGGTGGCGAGATCGGCCATGATCTCGCCCACCACGCTGCAGAACTTGAACCCGTGCCCCGAGAAGCCGGCCGCGACCGACACCGCGGGCGACTCGGGGTGCCGGTCCAGGATGAAGTGCTCGTCCGGCGTGTTGGTGAACATGCAGGTGGCCATGGAGAGCGTCGGCCCGTCCGCCTCGGGGAAGTAGCGCGTGATTCCCTCGCGCACCGCGGCCTCGTCCTGGGCGTCGCAGTCACGGTCGATGGTGTCGGGATCGACCTGCTGCTTCCGGTGGTGGTACTTGCCGATCTTGAAGCCGGGGATGCCGTGCACCGGGAAACCGTAGAAGCGTCCCTCCGGCGCCTCCATGTTGAACACCGGGAACGCGCCGACGCGGAAGTGCTCCGGGCGACGGGGCTGCGTCCACAGCATCACCTGCCGCTCCGGCCGCGCGATGGGAGCCAGGGCCGCCGCGAGCTTGCCGCTCCACGCCCCCGCGGTGAGCACGAGCCGTCCCGCCTCGTAGCGGCCGCGGTCGGTGCGCACCCGGACGCCGCCGCGGGTGGCCCGCCACTCCAGCACCCGCTCGCGGCCATGGATCTCGGCCCCGTGGGCCAGCGCCGCGCTGGCGTGGGCCACCACGCTCCGCTCCGCGCTGACGAACCCCGCGTCCGCCTGGTACACCGCGACCATCCCCCGCGCCAGCCGATAGCCCGGGAAGCGGCGCCCGGTCTCCGTCGCGGTCAGCACCTCGTGGGGAATGGTGTGCTCCTGGCAGGAGCGCACCGAGCCGGTGACGAGGGCGCCGCCTTCGGGTCCCGCGTCGATGCCGCCGGTGACCACCAGCAGCCGCTCACCGGTCCGGTGCTCCAGCTCGCGCCACAGCTCGTAGGCCCGGCGCAGGAGCGGCACGTAGCTCGGATGCTCGGCGTAGGCGAGGCGGATGATGCGATTGACCCCGTGCGAGGAGCCCAGCTGGTGCGGCACGTCGAACTGCTCGAGCCCCAGCACCCGCTGGCCGCGCGCGGCCAGGTGGAAGCACGTCGCGCTGCCCATGCCGCCCACCCCGATCACGATGACGTCGTACGCGGCCACGCGCCCGCCCCCCGATGGCATGGGTTGGCCTAGGGGCGCCGGCCCGTGACGCGCGTGAGCACGCCGGGACCGAACTCGTGCGCGGCCACGTCGCGGGCCCCGGCGCGCTCGAAGTATCCGCGGCACTCGCCGACCGAGTGCGCGATGCCGGTGCTGCCCCACAGCGCCTCCGCGAGGCCCCAGAGCGCGGGATCCCGCGGCCCGCTCCGCGCGCCATCGAGCATCTCGCCGATCAGGTGCATCTCCCCGCCCGGCTCGAGCGCGGCGAAGGCGCGCGCGATCACGTCCTGGACGATCTCGCGGCTGTACTGGGGCAGGTTGCTCGCCATCACCATCACGTCGGCGCCCTCCGGTAGCGGGTCCCGCGTGAAGTCGCCCGCCCGCGCGCTCACCCGGTCGGCGAGCCCGTGGGAGGCGATGAACTCGCGCGTGACCTCCACCACCGGAGGCAGGTCGAGGACGACGGCCCGCAGCGCCGGGTGTCGCTGCGCGGCCACGATGCAGTAGCAGCCGGAGCCGCCGCCCAGGTCGACCAGCAGACGGCGCCCCGCGAGGTCGACCTGCCGCGCGAAGCGCCGGGCCACCCCCATGCCGATCGAGTAGGTGGCCTCGTGGTACGTGCGGGCTCGCTCCACCGTGAACCCCTCCGCGTACTTGCCCAGCACCACGGTGTCCTGCCGGCGCAGGTGGGCGGCGAGCCGGCCCCACTCGTTCCAGTCGGGCTTGCTGAAGAGCATCCACGCCCCCGCGTAGGTCGGCTCGCCCTCGACCAGGAAGCGGGCGACGTCGGGGGCGTTGCGCACGGTCTCGCCCTCGCGCTCCAGCAGGCCGAGCGCGACCGCGGCGGTGACGAGCCGCTCCGCGTTGGTCGGGGTGAGATCGAGCGCCCGCGCGACCGCGGCCTCGGTGTGGGCGCCCCGCGCCACCTGCGTGAACAGGCCGAGCTCCACCGCGGCCATGAGGGTGGCCGCGTCGCGGTAGGAATGCACGAGGCGCTGCAGGCGCGTGGTGTCGGGACGGGGCGCGGGCTCGGCCATCGGGACGGCATTATGGCGGGCCCGCCCGGCCCCCACAACCCACTCCCGCCGCGGGGGGCGCGTCGAGGAGCGGCATGCCGGGAATAAAAGCCCCCTGGGAGACAATGGCAGGATGGCGACGATCGACCGGCGCGGGTTCATCAACCTGGTCGGCCGCGGCGGGGGTGTGGCCGCCCTGCGCGGCACCCTGAGCGCGATGGGCGTGATCGTGGCTCCCGCGGCGCCCGCGCGGCAGATCAAGCCCCCGCCCGGGGGCTCGCGACGCGGGATCCGGGTGGCAGTGCTCGGGGCCGGCATCGCGGGGCTCGGGGCGGCCCACGCGCTGCGGAAGGCGGGCTACGACTGCACGGTGCTGGAGGCGCGCGAGCGGCCGGGTGGCCGCGCCTGGACGATCCGCGCGGGCGACACCGTGGTGGAGACCGACTCGACCCAGCGCGTGGCGTGGGACCGGCGGCCGGATCTCTACCTGAACGCGGGGCCCGCACGCATCTCCCAGCATCATTCCCTGATGCTCGGCTACTGCCGCGAGCTGGGCGTGCCGCTCGAGGTGCTGGTCAACGACAACCGCGCCGCGCTCCTCCAGGACGACGCCGCCTTCGGCGGGCGACCCGTGCTGGCGCGGCGGGTCGTCGCCGACACCCGGGGCGGGATCGCCGCGCTCGCCGCGGGCGCGCTGCCGCCGGGCGGCCGCCGGTCACCCGCCGAGCGGAGGCTGCGCGCCCTGCTGCGCGGCTGGGGCGCGCTGCGCGACGACCTCGCCTACGCGGGCTCCGAGCGCGCCGGCTACGAGGAGCCGCCGGGGCCGACGCCGGCCGAGCCGGGTCGGCGGTATCCGACGCTCTCTCTCGACGAGATCGCGGGCGCCACCTCGTGGCCCGGCGCGCTGGCCGTCGGGGAGACGTGGGATCAGGCCGGCACCATGCTGCAACCCGTCGGCGGGATGGATGCGATCCCGAAGGCGCTGGCGCGCGCGCTCGGCAGCGCGATCCGATACCGGGCGGAGGTCGTCGAGATGCGCCGCGTCGGCCCCGGCGCGCGCGTGACCTGGCGGGATGGACGGAACGGGACCGTCCACGCCCTCGACGCCGACTTCGTGATCTGCACCATCCCGCTGCCCGTCCTGCGCCGGGTCGAGTCCGACTTCCCGTCCGCGCTGCAGCGGGCGATCGCGGTGGGGGCCGACGCCTACGTGCCCGCGGTGAAGGTGGCCTTCCAGTCGAGCCGCCGGTGGTGGGAGACGGACTACCAGATCTACGGCGGCATCAGCTGGACCAGCCGCGACATCACCCAGATCTGGTATCCGTCGGCCGGCCTCAACGGCGACCGGGGCATCCTGCTCGGCGCCTACATCTGGACGACCGCGATCGGCCGGCGGTTCGCGGCGATGCCGCCCGCCGAGCGCCACGCGGCGGCCGTCGCCGACGGCGAGCGCCTGCATCCGGGCTACGCGAAGCTGGTCGACCGGGGCGTCTCCATCGCGTGGTCCAAGGTCCCGTTCAGCGGCGGCGGCTGGGTGGACTGGGGCGACGCCGCCTGGCGCGCAGCCTACCCCGCGCTGCTCGCCGGACACGGTCCGATCCACTTCGCGGGCGAGCACATGAGCTACCAGAACAGCTGGCAGGAGGGCGCGGTGCGCACCGCGCTGGAAGCGGTGGCGAAGATCGCGGAGCGCGGGCGGCCGCGCGCTCGCTGAGCGGGGCCGGGGCGAGCCCGGGGCGCTAACCGCCCGCGCGGACCCGGCCGGGACCGGACGGGAGCGTGATGCTGCCGGGCGCCTCGCGCGTCGTCACGGGACGCCCCACCACCGAGGAGTGCGCGCCGGCCAGCACCGCGGCCAGCGCCTGCCGGCCGTCCTGCAGCGTGGCCTCGATCGGCTCGCCGGTGCGGATGGTCCGCACGAACTGCCGCCAGTGGTCGCGGTACGACACGCGGTAGTCGCCCGCGCGGTGCATGCGCGGCAGCGCGCGGGGCAGCTCCCGCAGGAAATGGCCGATCCGCCCGAGCCGCGCCCCCGGGCTGCTCGGCATGACCTCGGTGGGGTAGTACTCGAGGCCCTCGAACCGGATCAAGGAGGCCCGCACCCGGCCCGCCTTGCCGCAGACCTCGAGCTCGAGGTCGTGGTTGGCGCGCTCCGAGAACACCGCCGAGACGAGCACTCCGCTGGTCATGTGCCCGGAGACCACCGCGGCCTCGTCCTCCCAGCGGCCGTCGACGGTGGAGGCGAACAGCTCCGCGATCTCCGCGTCCAGCAGGTAGCGCCAGAGATCGTAGTGATCGGTCGCGACCTCGACCAGGGCTCCGCCCCCCAGCGCGCGGTGCCGGCGCCACTCGGGCAGCGTGTCGTCGTCGCGCGGACTGTTCCAGGTGGCGCGGATGGTCTGGATCTGCCCGAGGCGGCCTTCCTGGATCAACCGCTTGGTCTGGCGGACCAGCCGGTGCCAGCGCATGTGGAAGCCGACCGTCACCCGGCGGTCGCTGGCCTGGGCCTTCGCGATGAGCCGATCGCAGTCGGGCATCGAGAGGCCGATCGGCGCCTCGATCCACACGTGCTTGCCCGCGTCGAGGGCGTCGATCGCGGTCGCCACCTGCGCGACCGGCGGCAGGCACACCGCGACCACCTCGACCCGGGGATCGGCAAGGAGCGCGGCCGGATCGCGATGACCGGTGAGGATGCCGTGCCGCTCCCGCGCGGCGCGCAGCCGCTCCGGGTCGCGGTCGGCCACCGCCACCACCTCCAGCCCCGGCACCTCGCGCACCGCGGGCAGGTGCTTCTCCCCGCCGACCTCTCCGCAGCCGATGAAGCCGAGCCCGAGCCGTCGCTCCATCCCCTTAACTTAGGGGGGAGCGATTTCTGCGGGAAGCGCATTCTGGGGGCGGGCCTTCTTCTCGAGCGCGGCGCGCAGGGTCTCCTCGCGCGCCTTCTCCTCGGGCGGCATGATTTCGGCCGGGAAGTCCTCGGTCTCGAAGACCGGGCGGATCTCCACCACCTCGCCCTCCGAGAACGGAATGCGCGAGGCCCATTCGATGGCCTCGGCGCGGGACTTCACCTGGATCATCCAGAAGCCGGCCAGCAGCTCCTTGGTCTCCGCGAAGGGTCCGTCGGTCACCAGCCGCTTGCCGCCCTTGAACGTGATCCGCACGCCCCGGGAGCTCGGCTGGAGGCCCTCTCCGGCCAGCATGACGCCCGCCTTCGCCATCTCCTCGTTGTACGTGGTCATGGCGGCGATCAGCTCCTTGCTCGGCATCACGCCCGCCTCCGACTCCGCGCTCGCCTTCACCAGCATCATGAATCGCATCGTCATCTCCTCGGTCGTCACCCCGACGCGGGTCGGATCGACAGGCGGGTCAGGGTCGGGCCGACGGCAGCGGTGCCACGCGCCACCGGCCGTAGGCGACGAAGGCAGCCAACACGCCCACGATGAACGGCACCAGCCCCATGCCCACGCCCATGTACATCACCGTGACCACGGTGGCCCCGATCATGATGATCACGAGCCCCGCCGCGGCCAGCGGGGTGAGCCCGGTCCGGATGCGGAAGAGCCCGGGCAGGATCAGGCCGAGGCCCCCCAGCAGCTCGCACACCCCGATGCCGCGCAGGAACCAGCCCGGCATCGCGACCTCCTTGGTCATCTCCTCGATCGGCATGACGAGCTTCGAGCCGCCCGCAAACATGAACAGCAGTCCGAGCAGCACCTGCAGGACCCACAGTGCATAGGTCATACCCGTACTTGTCTCCTCTCCGTGATGGTATGGTGCCCGATCGGTGGCTAGTCGTCGCGCGAGGACCGGGTTCGACCGGCGACGTCGATTCCTTCCCGCGCTGTCGATCGCACTCCGGCCCGAACGACCATATAGTAGACGGGCACATCACGGAAGGCGACGACGGCACGGCCGCGCAACGCGCAGCCGGGAAGGAGCGATGCATGAGCAGCGTACGGGTACTGGTCGGCACGCGCAAGGGCGCGTTCATCTTGACCTCGGACGGCCGGCGCGAGCGCTGGGACGTGAGCGGTCCGCACTTCGGGGGCTGGGAGATCTACCACCTCAAGGGCTCACCGGCGGATCCGCAGCGCCTCTACGCCTCCCAGACCAGCGGCTGGTTCGGCCAGGTGATCCAGCGCTCGAGCGACGGCGGCAAGAGCTGGGAGACGGTCGGCAACAAGTTCGCCTACGACGGCCCCACCGGCACGCACCAGTGGTACGACGGCACCCCGCATCCCTGGGAGTTCGCGCGGGTGTGGCACCTCGAGCCCTCGCCCACCGATCCCGACACCGTCTACGCGGGCGTCGAGGACGCGGCCCTCTTCCGCACCACCGACGGCGGCCAGAGCTGGACCGAGCTGGCCGGGCTGCGGACGCACACCTCCGCGCCCTCGTGGCAGCCCGGCGCGGGCGGCATGTGCCTGCACACCATCGTGCTGGATCCCCGACAGCCGGGACGGATCTTCGTGGCGATCTCGGCCGCGGGCGCCTTCCGCAGCGACGACGACGGGCGGACGTGGCGGCCGATCAACCGCGGCCTCCACTCCGAGGGCATCCCGGACGCGACCGCCGAGGTCGGCCACTGCGTCCACCGCATCGCGATGCACCGCTCCCGCCCCGGGGTGCTGTTCATGCAGAAGCACTGGGACGTCATGCGCAGCGACGACGCGGGCGAGTCGTGGCGAGAGGTGAGCGGCAACCTGCCGAGCGACTTCGGCTTCCCCATCGACGTGCACGCCCACGAGCCCGAGACGATCTACGTGGTGCCGATCAAGAGCGACTCCGAGCACTATCCGCCCGACGGGCGGCTCCGGGTGTACCGCAGCCGCTCCGGCGGGGAGGAGTGGGAGCCGCTCACCAACGGCCTGCCCCAGCACCACTGTTACGTAAACGTGCTGCGCGACGCCATGGCGGTCGACACGCTCGATCCGTGCGGGATCTATTTCGGCACCACCGGCGGGCAGGTCTACGCCTCCGCGAACGCGGGGGACAAGTGGGAGCCCATCGTGCGAGACCTGCCGTCGGTGGTCTCGGTGGAGGTGCAGACGTTGGCATGAGGCGCCGGCGGACAACCGTGTACTTCTTCAGGCTCTTCAGCTGCGGGGGCCCCGACATGGCCCCCGCGCTCCCCCAGCGCGCGTGCAGGAGCGCGACATGAGTGTCCTGGTGCGGGTCGTGCTCCCGGCGCACTTGCGGACGCTGGCGCGCGTGGCGGGTGAGGTGAAGGTGGAGGTCGCCGGGCCGGTGACGCTGGCCGGGGTGCTGGACGCGCTCGAGACCACGTACCCAATGCTGCGGGGGACGATCCGCGATCAGGTCACCCGGCAGCGCCGCGCGTTCCTGCGCTTCTTCGCGTGCGAGCAGGATCTTTCCCACGACTCGCCCGACGCGCCCCTGCCGGAGGCGGTCATGGCCGGGAGCGAGCCGCTCCTGGTGGTCGGCGCGATGGCGGGCGGCTAGCCCCGGCTCGACGCGACCGGCTCGCCCAGGGCCCGGTCGACCGCCACCCGCGAGCCCTCTCCCACTCCCTCCGGCTCGAGCCCCAGCCGGCGCAGGGAGATCTCGGCGCGATCCTGCATGCGGGCGTCCTCGGCGTCGAGATTGCGGGTGAAGCAGCAGAACTCGAGCTGGATGCCGTTGGGATCCCGGAAGTAGATCGACCGGGCCCAGTCGTGGTCCACCACGTCGGTGACCTCGACCCCGTTCGCGAGCAGCTCGCGGCGCTTGTCCCGCAGCGCGGCCTCCGAACCCGCCTCGAAGGCGAAGTGGTAGAAGGCCCCCGGCACCCCGAGGCCGCGATTGATCCCCGCGTCGTAGGTCGTGGGGACGCCCGGCACCCCCCGTGCCTCCATGAAGGCGAGCAGCTGGTCGCGCCCGGTGTCGAAGAAGATGTGCCGGATCTGGCCGCCCTCCTTCACCTTCAGGACGTCGCAGCGGACCGCCTTGAAGCCCAGCACGTTCTCGTAGAAGTCCCGGGTCCGGTCCAGGTCGAGCGTGGAGAGGCCCACGTGGGAGAAGCCCTTGTTGGTCATCGCGTCCTCCTCGCCGGATACAGTATCGTGTCGTGGTAGGATTCGCCACACGAGGAGGACTTCATGGCAAAGATCAAGCACATCGCGCTCTCGACCCAGGACGTCGACCGGACCGCCGCGTTCTACGTGAACGTGTTCGGCATGAAGGAGATCGCCCGCATCGACAGCCCGAACGCGCGGGGCTACTACCTGAGCGACGGTGATCTGAACCTGGCCATCCTCAATTTCAAGAACGACGCCGCGGCGGGCGCCGAGCGGGGCAAGGCGTGGAGCGGCCTCCACCACATCGGCTTCCAGGTGGAGAGCCTGGAGGCGATCACGGAGAAGCTCGCCGCGGCCGGGTCGGAGCCGCGGCACGACGTCAACGAGGCGCTGGGAGTCGGCCACGGCGCCCCGCGGCACGAGAACGTCGAGGTCAAGTACAGCGGCCCCGACGGGGTGATGGTGGACGTCTCCGAGACCGGCTGGGTGGGGACCTCCTCCGGCTTCAGCGTCTCCTAGGCGCCCGGCACGCAGGCGGTCCCGTCGGCCGGGCCGACGTCGAGCCCGCCCGCCGGCTTCCCTCGTTTCCTTTCGCCCGCCGGGTTGTTTTCGCCCGCCGGGTTGTTTTTGATAGTCGACGCGCCGGCCTGCGCGGGCCGGCGCGCCTCCGGTCGAGGCTCCTCGTGATCGTAGAACCCGTCCGGGGTGAAATAGTGGGAGACGGTCGGCCCCACCAGGCAGTGCAGGTCCACCGGCTCGGCGCGCCACTCCCCGGACAGCTCGAGGCTCACGATCCGATGATCCTTCGCCTCGACCCGGATCTTCACTTGCCTGCTCTCCTCGCGCGCTCGCCGACCTCTTCCCAGTTCACGTTCGAGAAGAAGGCCTCGATGTACTTGGCGCGCTCCGACGGCTTGTAGTCGAGCAGGAACGCGTGCTCCCAGGCGTCCATCACCAGGATGGGGCTGTATCCGGCCGGGACGCCCTGCTCGTGGAGGGTGATCCACTGGTTGGTCATGCGGCCGGTGATCGGATCGCGGAAGAGCACCGCCCAGCCCACCCCGCGCGTGCCGCCGACCGCCATGAAGTCGGCCTTCCACGTCTCGAAGCTCCCGAAGGTGTCCTCGAGGGCCTTCGTCAGCTGCGCGCTCGGCTTGCCCTTGCCCTTCGGGGCGAGGTTCTCGAAGTAGTACTCGTGCAGGATCATGCCGCCGTACTCGTAGCCGAGATGGCGGTTCATCTCCGCGTAGACGGGATTCTTCGCCGCCTTGCCGGCCTTGGCGAGCTCGGCCAGCTGCTCGGTGATCTGGTTGGTCTCCTTGACGTAGCCCTCGTAGAGACCGAAGTGCATCTCGAGAGTCTTGTCCGAGATGCCGGTGAGGCCGGACAGCGGGAAGCTGCGAGCCTTGAAGCTGGTCGTCATGACGACCTCCTTTCTTTGTCCGTATTTGCAGCATCGGATGTGCCAGACGGTTAAGTCGCGCTGGGTATGGCTACGGGGCGGGCGACGGCAAGAATCGGATGACGGGCGCGGCAGTCTTACCGGGTAGCTTCGACCGCCCCGAGGACGGCGGGCCGGGGATCAGCCGCGCGCGGCGGGCGTGAGCTCGTAGAGATAGCAGGCGACCTCGTGCCCGGGGTCGACGGACACGAACGGCGGCGGAGCGTCCGCACAGCGGGGCATCGCGAACGGGCAGCGGGTGCGGAAGCGGCAGCCCGACGGCGGATCGATCGGGTTCGGCGGGTCGCCCGCGATGGGCGGGCGGTCCATGCGCCGGTCGGGATCCATGCTGGGAGCAGAGGCGAAGAGGGCCTGGGTGTACGGATGCCGCGGCGACTCGGCGAGCGCCTCCGCGCTGCCCGTCTCCACCACCTCGCCGAGATACATCACGAGCACGCGGTCGCTCACGTACTCGATCACGTTCAGATCGTGCGAGATCAGCACGTAGGTGAGCGCGCGCTCCGCCTTGAGGTCCTGCAGCAGGTTGAGGACCTGGGCCTGCACCGACTTGTCGAGCGCGGAGACCGGCTCGTCGAGCACCAGCAGGCGCGGGTCCAGCACCAGGGCGCGCGCGATGTTGACCCGCTGGCGCTGGCCCCCGCTCAGCTCGTGGGCGTAGCGCCGGCCGTGCATCCGCGGGTCGAGGCCCACGTGGCCGAGGAGAGCGCGGGCCCGCTCCCGCGCCTCCCCGCGCGGAGTGCCGTGCACCAGGAGACTGAACGCCACCGCGTCCTCGATGGGCAGCCGCGGGTTCAGCGACGCGTAGGGATCCTGGAACACGAGCTGGAGGTCGCGGCGCAGCCGCTTCATCCGCGAGGGCGAGGCGCGCAGCACGTCCTCGCCCTCGAAGGTCACGGTGCCCGCGTCGGGGTCGACCAGGCGCAGGAGCAGGCGGGCCAGCGTCGACTTGCCGCAGCCCGACTCCCCCACGATCCCGAGGGTCTCCCCCGCGTTCACGTCGAACGAGACCCCGTCGACCGCGTGCACCCACGCCAGCGTGCGCCCGAGCAGCCCGCCCCGCAGCGGAAAGTGCTTGGTGAGGCCGCGCGCCCGCAGGAGCGGGGCGGTCACCCGCGCACCTCCATGGCGTCGCGCAGGCCGTCGGAGAGCAGGTTGAAGGCCATCGAGGTGGCGAAGATCGCCAGACCGGGCAAGGCGGGCACGAGGGCGTTGACGTAGATCGACTGGCGGAGCGTGTTCAGCATGAGGCCCCACTCCGCGGCGGGCGGAGTGACGCCGAGCCCCAGGAACGACAGGCCCGCGGCCAGGATGATCGAGAGCGAGACCTGCGTGCTCGCGAACACCAGGATCGGCCCCAGCACGTTGGCGAGCAGGTGGTGGCGCACGATCGCTCCCATCCCCGCCCCGCTCACCCGCGCCGCCGCGATGTACTCGAGCCCCTTCACCTGCACGGTGGCGGACTCCGCCACCCGCACGACCCTGGGGATGAACACGATCGAGAGCGAGATCAGGGTGTTGGCGAGCCCGGGACCCAGGGCCCCCGAGATGGCGATGGCGAGCAGCACGGACGGAAACGCGTAGAAGATGTCCATCGTGCGCATGATCAGGGTGCTGGTGGTCCGCCCCACGAACCCCGCCGCGATCCCGAGGGCCGAGCCCACCACGAAGGCCACCAGCACCGGGGTGAGACCGGCCACCAGGGTCATGCGCCCGCCCCAGAGGAGACGGCTCAGCATGTCGCGTCCCTGCTCGTCGGTGCCGAGCCAGTGCCCCGGCGTGCCCGGCCAGGCCAGCCGCAGGCGGATCGATCCCGCGCTCGGGTCGTAGGGCGCGAGCCACGGGGCGAGCAGCGCCGCCAGCACGATGACCAGCAGCCCGCCGCCGGCGGCCAGCGTGGTCCGGTCGCGCCCGAGCCGCCAGCCGACGGTGCGCCAGTAGGACATCGGCGCCGCCGGCACCGCGGCCACCGCGTCGATCGCCGACTCGACTCCCGCCAGGGGCGCCATCAGTGGCGCGCGATCCGGGGATCGATCAGCGTTTGCAGCAGATCGACGGCCAGGTTGAGCAGCACGAAGAAGGTGGCCAGCACCAGGATCACGCCCTGGAGCACCGGGATGTCACGCTGAAAGATCGCGAGGTTCAGCAGGTAGCCGGTCCCCGGCCACGAGAAGACGGACTCCACCAGGACCGAGCCCCCGAGCTGGAAGCCGAACTGCAGGCCCAGCACGGTGAGGATCTGCGGGGCCGAGTTCTTCAGTACGTGGACGAAGACGCGCCGGGCGGCCAGGCCCTTGGCGCGGAGGGCCGTCACGAACTCCTGGTTGAGAATGTCGAGCGCGGCCGACCGGACGACTCGCGTGATGACGCCCAGGGGGATCAGGGCCAGGGCCACGGTGGGCAGCGCGATGTGCCGGAGGAATGGAAGGAGCCCCGGGTCGTCGGCCGCGCCCATCGCGGGCAGCCAGTTGAGCTGCACCGAGAACACGATGATCAGGATGATGCCGGCCCAGTAGTGCGGCACCGACACCCCGATCACCGCGAGCGCCGCGCAGAGCTTGTCGAGCAGGCGTCCCTGCCGGAACGCGGAGAGCAGCCCGAGCGCGATACCCACCACGAACGCGAGCAGGGAGGAGGAGAGCGCCAGCACCAGGCTGTTGGCCAGCGCGTCCCGCACGTCGAGGATGACCGGACGCCGGGTGGCGATGGACCGGCCCAGGTCACCCTGGGCCACGCGCTGTAGCCACACCAGGTACTGCACGGGCAATGGGCGATCGAAGCCGTAGGCGCGCTTGGTGGCCTCGATCTCCGCCGCGCTGGACTCGGCCGGCATCACCGCCGCGATCGGATCGCCGGGGGCCAGGTGCACCATCGCGAAGACGATGACGCTGGCCCCCAGCAGTGTGGGGATCGCGAGCAGCAGACGCCGGCCGACGTAGACCCACACGGATGAGCCGCTAGCGCACCGTCACCGAGGTGAGGTCCACGAACCAGCTCTGGGGCTGCACGAACCCCTTCACCTTGGGAGCGAGGGCGCGCGGATTCTGATCGTGCACCACGAAGATCCACGGGGCGTCGTCCACCACCAGCTCGTGCACGTGGGCCAGGATCTCGTTCTGCTTGCCGATGTCGAAGGTGCGCTCCGCTTCGTCGATGAGCTTGTCCGCCTCCGGGTTGATGTAGGGCATCGTGTTCACCGCCACCGGCACCACCGACTTGCTGTGGAAGAAGCGCCCGAAGCCGCTCCACGGCTCCAGGAAGTTCCACGAGATGTTCCAGGCGTTGAGGCCCTCGTTCTCCGGGGTCTTGAAGCCGGCGCGCCAGCGGGTGAGCAGGGTGTTCCACTCCACCGGCTGCAGGTCGACGTCGATGCCCACGTCCTTGAGGTTCTTCTGGATCAGCTCGTTCATGGCCAGCGGCAGCATCTGCCCCGAGCCCGAGGTCGAGATCAGGTGCACCGCCTTCGCGGGATGCTTGCTCGCGTCGAAGCCGGCCTGGCGCAACAGATCCTTGGCCTTGTTCGGGTTGTACTCGTAGATCTCCTTGGGCTTGCCGAACCAGGGATGCCCCTTGTAGACCACCCCGGTGGCCGGGATACAGGTGTCGTTCAGCAGGTTCTTGCAGATGCCCACCCGATCGATCGCGTAGTTGGCCGCCTTGCGCACGAGCTTGTTGCTCCACGGCTCCTTGTCGAGGCGCAGGGTGTGGGTCCAGTTGTGGGGATAGCTGTTGCGCGTGATCGTGAAGCCGGCCGCCTTGAGCTGCGGGATCGAATCGGGAGGCGGCACCTCCACCCAGTCCACCTGCCCGCTGCGCAGCGCGGCGAGCCGGGTGGTCGGCTCCGGCATCGGCAGCAGCACCAGCTTGTCGATCTTGGGCCGGCGCTTGGCGTCCCAGTACGTCTTGTTGGCCTCGAGCTCCAGGCGCTCGCGCGGGACGAAGCGGGTCACCTTGAAGGGCCCGGTGCCCGACGGCTGCTCCGCGAACTTGCGCCAGTCCTTGAACTTCTGCCACTGGGTCGGGGAGACGATCACCATGTAGCAGATCTGGTACGGCACGAAGCTGGTGGGCTTGTTGGTCTCGAACTCCACCGTGTAGTCGTCGATCTTGCTGACCCCGACCAGGGAGGCGAGGCGGAAGCCCACCTGCCCCGAGCCGTAGGGATCGAAGTGAGGAGCGTCCTTCTTCTTGATCGACTCGAAGGTGAACACCACCGCGTCGGCGTTGAACGGGCTGCCGTCGTGGAACGTCACGCCCTTGCGCAGCTTGAACACCCACTTGGTGGGCGCGTCCTTGCGAACCTCCCACGACTCGGCGAGGCCCGGCACCAGCGCGGCCAGCCGGTCCGCGCGGCTGAGGTCCCACTGGATCAGGGGCTCGTAGATCTGGTAGCCCACGAAGCGGAAGCCCTCGAAGCCGTTGTCGGACTGCCCGCCGGTGTACGGGATGTCGCTGGCGGTCATGCCGATGCGCAGCGTGCCCTGGGCCAGGGCGGGCGCGACGAGGGTGAGCGGGAGGATCAGGGCGAGGAGCAGACGGGCGAGGGCTCTCATGCGTTCCTCCTTCAGGCGACGAGGTGGCAGCGGGCGGTGTGCTCCATGGCCACCGCGCGGACCGGGGGCGCGGTGGCGCAGACATCCTGGGCGAGCGGACAACGGGGCGCGAAGGCACAGCCGGGGGGCAGCGAGATCAGGCTCGGCGGCGAGCCCGCGATCGGCACGAGCGGGCGGCCCTTCTGCCCGCGGCGCACGGTGGCCTGCATGAGCCCCGCGGTGTACGGGTGCGCGGGCCGGCGGAACAGCTCGCGGATCGGAGCCTGCTCCACGATGCGGCCCCCGTACATCACCGCCGCGAAATCGGCGATCTCGGCCGCCACTCCCAGGTCGTGGGTGACGAACACGACCGCGAGGCCGAGCCGCTTCTGCAGATCGCGCAGCAGCCAGAGGATCTGGGCCTGCACCGTGACGTCGAGGGCGGTGGTCGGCTCGTCGGCGAGCAGCAGCGCGGGCTCGCAGGCCAGCGCGATGGCGATCATCGCCCGCTGGCGCATGCCGCCCGAGATCTCGTGCGGGTAGCTCGCGAGGCAGCGCTCCGGCGACGGCACCTGCACCAGATCGAGCAGGGCGCGGGCGCGGGCGCGCGCCGCGGTCCGGTCGAGGCCGCGGCGCGCCAGGGTCTCCGCGATCTGGGCCCCGATCGTGTATACCGGATCCAGCGCGGTCATCGGCTCCTGGAACACGAGCGACACCACCTCGCCCCGCAGCGCCTCGCGGGCGCGCTCGCCCAGCCGGTTGACGTCGCGGCCCTTCACGAGCACCTCGCCGCCCACGCGGGCGTGCGGACCGTGGTGCAGGCCGAGGATCGCGCGGAGAGTGACGCTCTTGCCGGAGCCCGACTCGCCGAGCAGGGCCAGCACCCGCCCCGCCTCGAGCGAGAACGACACATCGTTCACCGCGCGCACCGCGCCGTCGCGAGTGTCGAACACCACGCTGAGGTCGCGGACGGAGAGCAATGCCATGCGAGCTGTCCCCCAGGTGCCGGGATGATAGCGGGATTGCCGGACGAGCGCCACCGGAGTAGTCTGCCGCTTGCCATGCGCGCACGTCACGCCGTGCTGCTCGTCCCGGTCGTCCTCGCCGCGGCCTGCGCGCGGTCGACGGTCTCGCCGGGGATGGTCTGCGTGCCCGCGAGTCAGGCGACGCCCTACGCGGCGGGCAGCTGGTACTGCCAGGAGGTCACGGTGAGCGTGCGGGAGCCCGGGCCGCAACCCGAGCAGCACCGCGCCGGACAGTACGCGGACCTCGTGGTCACCGGGGTGGGCCGCTGCCCCGACGGGCCGGGCCCGTTCGCCCCGGCGGTCCGGGTCAAGAACATGGGCCCGGTGCCGGCGGGCGCCTTCAACGTGGCGGTCGACGTGGGCGTCTTCGACACCGGCGGCGCGCCCGCGGTCTCCACCGCGGCGGTCACGCGCGTGCCCGGGCTCGCCGCGGGCGCCGAGACCGCGGTGGCGCTCGAGCGCATGCAGCCGTTGATGCTGCGGGCCGGCGACCGGGTCACCATCACCGCGATCGCCGATCCCCAGCAGACGCCCGCCGCCGCGCCGCTCGGCATGGCCGGCGAGATCGTCGAGCTGGACGAGAGCAACAACAGCGCGGTCCAGAACTGCACGGTGCCGGCCCGCTAGCGCCGGCGACCTGCTCGGCGCGCGGGGCCACTCCCCTCCTCAGCGTCGCGTGCCGGGCGGACTGTCGTCGAGCCGTCCCACGTCGGGGCAGCTCTCCGGGGCCAGCGCTCCCCAGCGCAGATTCTCCGCCGCCGCGGCCGGGCTGCTGACGTCCGGCGGCTTGCCGGTCAGGAGCGCGCTGCGCTCGCACGCGGTCGGCGTGAGACCCGCCGGTGCCGCCGGCCCGCGGGCGGGTGCTCGAGGCGCGGTGGATGCGCAGCCCGCGACGGCGCACAGCGCGAGGGTGACGGCCAGGGCCCGCGCCGCGCACGCGACGCCGGGCGGGAGGTGGAGGAGCACGGCGGCGCCCAGCCGCGGGGACGAGCGACGCCGGGCGGCTACCGGCGAATGCGGCCGAGCCCCCTCACCCGGGGAACGGGGTGACGACCGGGATCTCGGCGACGCGCAGCTGCACGCTGTGGACACCCGCGACGTCGCGCGCCACCGCGCGCGCCACGTCGGGATCCGCGCCCGCGGGCAGCTCGAGCGTGACCATGCCGCGGTCGCACTCCGCGTCGATCCGGTGGCGCCGCATGTCGGGGTGAGCGGCGAGTGCGACCTCCACCTGCGAGGCCAGCACCCGGTCCGCGACCAGCTGCCGGGCCGCGTCGGTGGTCTCGAGCTCGGGACGGCGGGCGGCGTCGGCCAGGAGCTCCACCGCCGCGGCGCGGGAGAGCACCGCGGTGTTGATCAGCAGATCGTAGAGACCGGGCTCCTTGATCTCCGCGTCGAAGAGGTAGCGCATGCGGGCAGACTTCTGGATGTCGTCGCGGCGCACGAACTGGGCCACCGTCTTCGGGGTCACGCGCTCCTTGCCCTGCGCGGACAGGGTCGCGGTCAGCCGGTTGACCCGCAGGGGGAACGGGGCCACGATCCGGGTGCGCAGCACATGAGGCACGCCGCGCAGCAGCCACTGGCCGCCGCCGCCCATCAGGACGACGTTGTCGTCCTGGGCGAACTCGTAGAGCACGACCTGCAGCGAGAGGATGTAGCGGCGGGTCTCCGCGTCGAAGCGCTCGACCCACGACGGCCGGTCCTCGGCCAGCCGCGCCAGCCGGTCCTCGGCGAGACCGTAGCGTCGCGCGCGGCCCAGCAGCTCCTCGTGATCGACGTAGGTGTAGCCGAGACGACCGGCCACGGTCATGCCGATCTCGGCCCCGCCACTGCCCATTTCCTGGGAGATGGTCAGAATCGCCATGGCCTCACGCTCCTGCCCGGGTCGCGCTCGCGCGGAGCCGCCGGGTACCACCGGTTGAACGGTGACGGGAGCTTAGACTCGGGACTCGACCGAGTCAAGAGCGTCCTGCGGAATTCCCGCCGGGACGACGGCGGGCCGCGGGACGGTGAGGCTCTGGGTCAGCCAGATGGCGAGCAACAGGTAGGCGGTGCCGAGGGTGAAGCCCCCCAGGACGTCCGAGAGCCAGTGCATGTCGAGGTAGATGCGGCTCACCGCGACCGCTCCCAGGAGGGCCCCGCAGGCGAAGCACGAGAGGACTCGGAAGCGGCGCCGGCGCTCGGTCAGGGTGACCAGCAGGAAGGCGACGATGCCCAGGTACACGGCCAGGCTCAGGACGTGGCCGCTCGGAAAGCCCCAGGGGGCCTCGTTCGGACGGGGCCGGGCCGCGGCCCACTTGCCGAGGTACTGGAGCGCTCCCGTTCCCGCCATGAGGAGGGGGAGCAGGACGGCCCACCGACGGCTCGGCCGCCAGAGCGCCGCCGAGCCGATGACGATCAGGGCGATCAGGCCGGTGGGCTCACCCAGGAGGGAGACCGTCCGCATGGGCCCGTCGAGCACCGAGGACCGCATCGGCTGGACCCAGCCCCGGATGCCCTGGTCGAACGGCATCAGATGATGCTGCGCCGCGTCGACCGCCAGCCCCAGATAGGTGATCAGGAGGAGGGAGGCCGTCCCGACCAGCACTGCGGCCTGACATGAGAGCGCGCGTCGAATCATGATCGCTCCGCCTCTCATCATGCCACACGGATCCAGCCCCTGCTCGATGGCACGGACTTTGTAGCTTTGCTGCCGAATGCGCATCGTGAAGATCGTCTTCCTGATCCTGGGTTTGGCCCTGATCGGATGGTCCGTGCACCGCATCGGCCCGGGTCCGGTCCTGTCCGCACTCGAGCGGCTCACCTGGTGGCAGCTCGGACTGGTGTGCGCGCCGTACGCGGTGATCATGGCGGTCGACACGCTCGGCTGGCGCTACGCGTTCGCCGGCGAGCCCGCGCCCTTCCATCGCCTCTTCGGCGCACGCCTGGCCGGCGAGGCGCTCAACCTGGTGACCGCGTTCGGCTCGGTGGGCGGCGAGGCGGTCAAGGCGTGGCTCATCCGGCGGGACGTCGACTACACGGACAGCGTGCCCTCGGTGGTGATCGCCAAGACCACGATCACCATCGCCCAGGCGCTGTTCCTGCTGATCGGGGTGGTGCTGGCGTGGACCTCCCTCGCCACCGACTCCCGCGTGATCGGGATCATGGTGTGGCTCCTGGTGGTCGAGATCCTGGCCGTCGCCGGCTTCGTGGGCGTGCAGGTGGTCGGGATCGTGGGCCGGGCCGGGCGGGCGCTGGAGTGGTTCGGGGTCGTGAAGCGTGACGGCTCCACCGAGCGTCTCGACGCCGCCCTGCGGGACTACTACCGGCGCGACTGGCGGCGCCTCTCCCTCTCGACGCTCTTCCATCTGGCCGGCTGGCTGCTCGGCGCCGTCGAGGCGTACCTGATCCTCTACTTCCTCCAGATCCCGGCGGGGCTCGTGCTCGCCACCGTCGTGGAGGCGCTGGGCGCCGGAGTCCGCTTCGCCACCTTCGTGGTGCCCGCGAGCCTCGGCGCGTTCGAGAGCGCGAACGCGGCCGCCTTCGAGGCGATGGGGCTCGGAGCCGGCGCGGGGCTCGCGTTCAGCTTCGTGCGGCGCGCCCGGCAGGTGGTGTGGATCGCCATCGGGCTGCTGGTGCTGGTGGCGATGGGCTGGATGGCCAAGCGCGCCGAGCTTCAGGCCACCGTCTCGACCGGAACCTCCTCCTCGACCTCGACCTGACGTCGCACGAGCGCCGCGACCGCGCCGGGCGGCAGCAGCAGCGGCAGGGCGCGACGCATCACCCGCAGCGTCTCGCGCCGGCCGTCGCGGCCGATCACCACCGTGCGGCCCCGGTGGAGCGAGACCCCGCGCCAGCGACCGGGCAGGCGCAGCTTCAGCTGGAAGAGCCGCCACGCCAGGCCGAGCTTGGAGGTGCGCGGGATCGCGAACACGTCGAAACGGCCGTCGATCGGCGACGCGGTCGGGGTCAGGGGCAGGAAGTCGCGATACGTCTCCACGTTCGCCACCGTGACCAGCACCGCCTCCTGGGCGACGGGCACGCCGTCCACCTCCACCGACACGGGCGACAGCGGCGTGGACCATACCGCGCGGATCGCGGTCCCGTAGTAGGCGAGAAGCCGTGCGGCACGGCCCCGCGGCTGGCGCCGTCCCTCCTCCACCCGCTCCTGCACCTGGTCGATGAAGCCGTAGCTCTTGTGGGAGAGGAACGGCTCGTCGCCGGCCACGCCGGCCGCCATCCCGATATCGACCAGTCGCACCTCGCCGTCGGCGAGGAGCTGGGCCGCGCGGCGCGCGGAGGATGGATGGCCGAAGACGCTCGCGAACAGGTTGCCGAAGCCGGTGGGGATCGGCACGAACGGGATCCGGAGGCGCTGGGCCAGCAGCGCCGCCGCGCTCTGGGTCGCATCGCCGCCAACGCAGAACAGCACTCCGAAGGGCGGCGCGCTCGTTCGCGCCCACTCGGTGAGCGCGCGCAGATCGTCGAAGCTCTCCACCGTGACGGTGGAGCCGCGGCGGCGCAGCACGCGGACCAGCCGGCGCGCGATGCCACGGGCCCGGCCGTCTCCGGACCCGGGCGTCACCGCGATCCCGACGGACGGCCAGCGAGTAGCCATGGCCGGTCCAGGGAGCAAGCGATGTGCCGCCTGGCGCCCTCGTGCCGTCGCCGGGTTGCGGCGACCCCAGCCCCGCGGACGGCGGTTCTTACCGGGTCGTTCGTTCTCGCGCGCGGGCCTCCCGGCCGGGAGGCCCGTACCGGACGCCCGATTCGACCGTCGAGCCCGATCACCCGGCGGGCGGCTCGCCACGCCCGGCCGGCGGCTCGCCACAATGGTCGCGCCGATCACCGCCACCAGCCCGAGGAATCCAGCCAGCTCGGGGAACGGATTCGGGCGGAACGTCAGGTGGGAGTACGCGTACCAGACTTCTCCCGCCAGCTGCACGGTGGCGCCCGCCACCACGAGCGGCAGCGCCAGGCCCGCGGCGGCACGCCGGCCCGGATCCGCCGCGGCCTCGCCACCGAGCTTGCGGTCACCGCCAGTACGAGGACTACCTCCGCTCCTGCCTCGTGCAGCATCGTCTGTACCAGGGCGGTCCCGACCATGTACCCTGGGCTCGTGCGGCCCGTGACCGCGATGCTGCTGGTCCTGTGTGCGCTCGCCGCCGAGGCGCGCGCGCAGTCTCCCCCCGCTCCCGCGATGCCCGCGCTGAAGGTCGAGACCCGCGCGATCCCCGGCCGTGACGTCAAGCAGGTGACCGGGCAGGCCCGGCTGCCGGCGCCGCCCCACGTGCTGCGGGCGGTGATCGCGGACCTCGCGCGCTATCCCGCCTTCATGCCCTACGTGAAGGAGAGCCGCGTGATGGGCCAGGCCGCGGCGGGCGACGTGCTGAACTACCAGCGGCTCTCCTTCGGAATGCTCTTCGTGCAGGACCGCCACTACGTGATCCGCATCGCGGAGCGGCGCGCGCGGGAGACCGACGGACGGCTCGGCTATGCGTTCGTGTGGTCGCTCGAGCCCGGCCTGCCGGACGACGTGAAGCCGGACGCCGCGATCCGCGTCTCGGTGAACAGCGGGTTCTGGGACCTGCGGCCGGCCCGCGACGGGTCGGAGGCCACCGACGTGCGCTACTGCGTGTTCACGGACCCCGCGGGATCCCTGCCGAAGTGGGCGGTGGGCCTCGCCAACAGCGAGGCGGTTCCGGACCTCTTCGCCGCGGTGGCCCGCGAGGCCGCGACCCCGCGCTACGCCACGCAGCCGGCCCCGGACGCCCCCGCCGGGCCCGAGGCGCGCCCGCCGCTCGCGGACTGCAGCGACGTGCGCTGAGCGCGCCCGCTCAGAGTGAGCGGAGGCCGCGCCCGAGCCGCTCGAGGGCGGCGTTGATCAGGAACACCGCCGCCGCCGAGGCCGCCGACTCGAGCACGCGCTGGGTGGTGGTCGGCGTGACCGCGACCCGCTCGGGCTGGTCGATCAGACGGCCCACCGCCTCGCGGACCCGGCGGCTGCGCGCCAGCAGCCCGGCCTCGCGGCGTGCCCGGCGCCGGCGGATCGCCACCGCCGCGGCGACCGCCCCGCTCGTGGCGAGCACGGTCACCGCGAGGCCGACCAGGTGGCGGCGCGGCTGCAAGCGCAGCTTCAGCTCCTGGACGAGGCTCGTGAGCTCGCCGCGCCGGTACATCGCCTCCACCTCGATCGCGCGCACACGCGGCTCCGCTCCGCGGACCGCCTCACGGCGCGCGGCCTCGCGCCGCTCCGCTACAGCTGACTCTTGAGCCACTCCCAGTCCTCCTTGAGTGATCGCCGGGTCAGGGTCAGGGCGGAGCGGGGGCAGGCCCGCCAGCCGACGTAGGCCGCCGCCGCTCCGAACCCCAGCACCACCACCGCCACCACGACGGCGGCCAGCCAGCCGGGCATGACCCCGGCCAGCGCCAGCACCGCCGCCACCAGGAGCAGGGCCGCGCCCAGCAGGGCGGCCACGAGCGCGAGGGCGAACGCCACCAGCGCCCGCCGCCCGGCCCGCAGGTCGCTCGCCAGCTCGGCCCCGGCCAGCTCCACCTCGGTCTGGACCAGCCGGACGATCCGGCTGCCGATTCCGCCGATCAGCGCCGGGATCCCGGCGCGCTGGCGGCGCGCGTCGAATCCGACCCGGTCCACGGTCGTCAGGGCCTGTTGAGCTGGGCCCGGATCTCGCCGCCGGGGTGCGCGGCGCTGTGGACGTTCACGTACAGCTCCCCCGCTCGATACGCGTCGAACTGCGCGCTGCTGAGCTGTGTGTTCGGCTGGACCGACCAGACGTTGGGCGCGGTCTTCACCAGGGGAATGATCACGGGGCCGTTCTGGCCCGCCGCGCCCTGATGGATGTGGGCCGCGGTGCCGTCGATGTTGCTGGTCTGGATGCTGCCGGTGACGTTCTTGTCGCCGAATACCTGGATGGTGCTCACGCCCGTCGCCTGCGTGTTCACGGCAGGTACTTCCTGGGCGCCCGTCAGCGTGGCCGACTTGGCGTCACCCACCTGCGCCATCGAGGACTGTCCCTGGCTGGTCCGGCTCGACGTCTGCGAGCAGCCCGACACGATCAACGCCGTGATCGCCAGCGCGATCATCCACTTGCCTCCGACCTCCAGTCTGCGCATGACCCTCGTCTACCTCCGTCCCATCGCGAGCATGGCCCCGAGGAGGAACCCGACGCCGGCCGCGACGAGCAGCGCGGTGGTGGGCTGCGTGCGGGCATACTCCGCGAGGGTCTCCGACATCTGCTCCATCCCGTCGTTGAGCTGCTTCCGTGCCCGATCTGCGAAATCCTTGAAGGCCTCGGTCCCCTGCATCGTGGTCGGATACGCTCCGCTCTCCGTCTGCATGCCCGCCTCCTTTCTCATCTCCGTGTGGGTGTCTTCCAGGTTTGCGCGGTCGCTCGCATCGTCGACCGCACCGCAACGCGAGAGAATTCAAGCACGGCTCGTGCCACGGGCGGGTCGCGCATCGGAGCGCGGGTTGGCGCGGTCCTCGCGCGCGGGCAGCCGACCGAGCCCACTGCCCTTACCGGGTAGTTACTTCACGCCCGATCCGGAAGACTTGACCCGCGGGCGACAGGCCTCCGTCCCTCACACCGCAAGGAACCGGCAGGTTGTCGCATCGCGCGACTGGCACGCGGAATGCCTTTCTCTCCCGCATGAGATCAGCGCCAACCGGGAGGGTTGCCATGAGGCCTCATCCGTCGAGACGCGGGTCTTACGATCAGGCCGGCCGGAGCGTGGCCGGCGTCGTGCTCCTCGTATTCCTCGTCGTGGTGATCGTGGCGGTGGTGTGGGTGTACCGGGCGCCCGGCGCCGCGCCGATCCGGGAGATGCTGCGGTCCGTCAAGGTCAACTCGCAGGACGCGGCGACCACGTCGAAGGTGAAGACCGCGCTCCTGCTCTCGAAGCACGTCTCCGCCTTCGACATCAAGACCAGCACCACCCAGGGTGTGGTGCAGCTCACCGGCGACGTGCCGACCGAGGAGACCAAGCGGCTCGCGGGGGCCATCGCGCAGGACACCTCCGGCGTCAGCCAGGTGCAGAACGATCTCGCGGTCAATCCGGCCGCGGGCCGCAACCCCGCGATGGCGAACCTGGGCGACCGCGTCGCCGATCTCGAGGTGAAGACGATCGTCACCGACCGGCTCGCCCAGAGCCCGGATCTCAAGAACAAGCGCTTCACGGTCCAGGTGGCTCGCGGGGTCGTCACCCTCGACGGCGGGGCGGACTCCATGGCCCAGAAGCGCGCCGCCGAGCAGATCGTGACCCAGGTGCCGGGCGTGCAGGGGCTGAACAGCCAGCTCACGGTGGCGGACGCGCCGGCCACCGCCGAGGGCACCGACGACCGGCTCGCGCGTCGCGTGGAGTTCGAGCTCTACTCGACGAAGGCGGTGTCGCTCAAGACGGTGCAGATCCGCTCCCAGGCGGACGGCACGGTGGTGCTGAGCGGCTCCGTTCCCTCGCGCGCCGAGAAGCTCCTGGCCGAGAAGGTGGCCCAGGGCGTGGAGGGAGTGAAGCGGGTCGTCAACAACCTCACCGCGCAGGAGGCGGCCGGCTAGACCCGCCGCCGACCCATGTGAGCCCGCTCTCCCGCCGAGCGCTCCTGCTGCACTCGGCGGTGGCGCTCGCCGCGCCCGGGCTCGCGGTGCGGGGCCTGGCCGCGGCACCCCGGTCTCCCGCCGCGGGGCTCGCGGGCCCCGCCTTCGACGTCCGGAAGGCGGGCGCGCGGGGCGATGGGCGCACCCGCGACACCTCGGCCATCCAGGCCGCGGTGGAGGCGGCGGCCCGCACCCGCGGCCGCGTCTATTTCCCGCCCGGAGAGTACCTCTCCGGCACGGTGCGGCTGCGCAGCGACGTGACACTGCATCTCGACGAGGAGGCGGTCCTCATCGCCAGCCGCGACGACGGAGACTTCGACCCCGTCGAGCGGCTCGCCCACGAGGCCCACGCCGACGCCGAGACCACCGACTTCCGCTTCGCGCTCCTGCAGGGGCAGGGCGTGGAGCGGATCCGCATCCTGGGCCCGGGCCGGATCGACGGCAACCGCTCGAGCCGCGAAGGCCCCAAGCCCATCGCGCTCAAGAGCTGCCGCCAGATCGACATCCACGACGTGACCATCGCCAACGCGGGCAACTACGCGATCAGCCTGCTCGGGTGCGACCAGGCGGAGATCGCGCGCGTCACGATCGTGAACGGCTACGCCGACGGCATCGACCCGGACTGCTGCCAGAACGTCCGCATCGTCAACTGCCACGTGGAGACCCGCGACGACGCCATCGCCCTGAAGGCGAGCTTCGCCCTGGGCGTCCGGCGGGCCACCCGCAACGTGACGGTGCGCGGCTGCCATCTCAGCACGTACCACAACGCGTTCAAGCTCGGCACCGAGTCCACCGGCGACTTCCACGACGTCTCCTTCCTCGACTGCACCGTGGTGGGACGCCCGCATCCCTGGAAGGGCGAGCTCAGCTCCGGGATCGCGCTCACCACGGTGGACGGCGGGCGCCTGCAGCGGGTGACGATCGCGAACGTGCGGATGCGCGACGTGCGCTGCCCGATCTTCGTGCGCCTGGGCCAGCGGGGCTGGGGTCAGGACGTGCCCGCCGCGGGGCGGCTCGAGCGCGTGACGATCAGCGGGGTGTCGGCGTCGGGGGCCCTGCTGGCGGCCGCCATCACCGGCCTCGCCGGACGGCCCATCTCCGACGTGACCATTCAAAACGTCCGGGTCAGCGCCGCGGGCGGCGGCAGCGCCGAGGCCGCGGCGCGCAGCGTGCCGGAGCTCGAGAAGACCTACCCCGATGCCTACATGTTCCGGGACCTGCCCGCCTACGGGCTCTACTGCCGGCACGTGGAGGGGCTGACCCTCGATCGGATCGACCTCTCCACCGCGCAGCCCGACGCGCGCCCCGCGCTGATCCTGGACGACGTCCGCCGCGCGCGTGTGCGGGCGATGGGGGCGACGCCGCCCACCGGGGACGGTCCCCTGATCTGGCTCCGGTCGGTGCGCGACTGCACGCTCGAGGACCTCCGGCCCCGCGCGGGCACCGGGACCCTGCTGCGGCTGACCGGGGCCGAGACCGCGGGGATCCGGCTGGTGGGGACCGACCTCAGCCGCGTCGGGACGCGGGTGACGGCCGGGACGGAGGTGGCGCGGACGGCGCTGCAGCTGCCCCGTTGACGCGCGCGCCGCCGGGGAGACCGGCGTGGCGATGGGCCGCCTCCAGCAGCGCGTCGACCGCCTCCACCGGGGTGTCGAAGGCGCACGCGATGCGGATGACGCCGTCCTTCATCGGCCCCCGGCGCGAGAAGCTGTAGCCGTCGGCCACGAGCCCGTCCCACACCGGCTGGGGCAGCGCCACCAGCACCAGGTTGATGTCGGTGGGGCTCGGGAAGCGCACGCCGGGGATGCGGGCGAGGCCCTCGCGGATCCGCTGGGCCATGAGATTCGCGTGCGCGGCGTTGCGGAGCCAGAGGCCGTCCCGGACGATCGCGTCGAGCTGGACGGAGAGGAAGCGCATCTTGGAGAAGAGGTGCCCCGCGCGCCGGCGCCGGTAGCGCACGCTCTCGGCCAGCTCGCGGTTGAAGAACACCACCGCCTCCGCGGTCAGCGCCCCGTTCTTGGTGGCCCCGAACGACAGCAGGTCGACCCCCACCTTCCAGGTGGCCTCGGCCGGCGTGCAGCCGAGCCGGGCCACCGCGTTGGCCAGGCGCGCCCCGTCCATGTGGACCAGGAGGCGCCGCGCGCGGGCCACCTCCACGATCGCGCGGATCTCGTCGAGCGAATAGACGGTGCTGGCCTCCGTGCCCTGCGTGATGCTGACCGCGCGCGGCGGCACCTCGGTGGCCGGCCGCGCCATCGCCTCGTCCACCATCCGCGCCAGGTCGGCGGGCTGCAGCTTGCCGTCCACCGTCGGCACCGGGATCGTGCGCGCGTTGCCCCCCGACCAGAACTCCGGCCCGCCGCACTCGCTGCCGTGGAGGTGCCCGGCGTCGGAGAGGTAGATGGCCCCGTACGGCGCGGAGAGGATCGACGCGCAGAGCCCGTTGGCCGCGGTGCCGGTGCCCACCGGATAGACCTCGACCGGCGTCTCGAACAGGGCGGAGAAGCGGGCCGTGAGGCCCTCGGTGATCGGGTCCGCGCCGTAGGGTGCGGTGTCGCCCGCGTTGGCCGCGACCAGCGCCTCCAGGACCTCGGGCGCGGCACCGGACACGTTGTCGCTGTAGAAGTTCTTCTTCACGGTCACGCGGGCCTCCTTGGCTCGGCGGGCTCGGAGAGGGAGGCCGCGACGGCCCGGGCGCCGCGGCACGTCCACCATAGGCGAGGACGCCGCGCCCGGCAACCGGCGATGGGACCGCGGCGCCGGCTATCGGCGCGGGCGGAGGAACTCCACGATCCGCTGCTGGTGGAGCTTCACCACCTTCTGGGCGGCGAGGATCATCAGCGCCGCGTTGCACGGAGAGACCTGGAAGCGGGTCGGCACCTGGCTCACCGACTCCTTGACCGCCTTGGCGGTCACGTCGGCGGGGAACTCGCCGCGGCAGGACTCGGGGAGGTCCCGGTACGTCCCCCAGTCGGGCTCGGTGTGCTGGAGCACCTCCACCCGCAGGCTCTCGAAGCTGGGGAGCACGACGCCCTCGGACCGCAGCGCGTCCCACAGCATGAGCTGGTAGGCGTTGGCGCGCTCCTCCATGATGCCCACCACCCGCGCCGGATCCTTCTTGAACACCTGGAACCCGCGCCGGCTCGTGTCGAGGAACGCGGCGTTGGCGCTGAACGGGAAGGCCGCGTCGATCACGATGATGAGGCCGCGCTTGGCCCCGCCGGTGCCGAGCTTCTTCAGGAACAAGGTGGTGAGCGACTCGGTGCCGAGGTTGTCGAAGAGGCCGCCGTCGCCCACGTGCTGGTAGGGGGGCTCTCCGCCCACCGCGTAGGTGACCGGCCCCACCGCGGGGGGGAACGACGCGGAGGAGGCCACCGCGAGCGACAGGTGCAGTCCGCGGTGGTCGGCGCCGAGCTGATCGAGCGTCAGGGGGAGGAACTGGGTCTTCGCCTCCTGGAGGTTCTGCCGGATGATCTTCATGCCCTCCGGGTTCACGCGCGGGGAGCGGGCCACCAGGTCGTCGAGCAGCCGCTTCACGAAGTCGTAGTCGAAGTCGCTCGCGGGCAGCGTGGTGAGGGCGACCCGGCGGCCCGTGTTGTAGGAGGTGCCGTTCAGGATGACCCGGGGACTGTCGCCCGCCCGCTCGCGCGCGTAGAGCTGCTCGAAGGTCATGTCGTGGAAGAAGCGGGCGTCCCACACCTCGGAGAACGAGAACGCGGCCTTGGTCGGATTGAACGCGCGGAAGAACGCCAGCTGCCGCCAGGCCGCCGCCCACTCGAAGTTCTCCTGCATCGCCGCCTTGTACTCCCGGAAGAAGTCCTCGTAGGCGGGCGAGAGGCCGTCGGGGCCGGGCCCGAGGACCGGCTGGGCGCGCGGCGGCTTCCGGGCCGCGAAGTAGCCGGTGGCCAGGCTGCCGCCCGACACGCTCGACATGTACTGCACCCGTTCCAGCACGCTACGCTCGCCGCCGGCGCCGTCCGGCATCCGCACCCGGGCCAGAGCCTCCAGCACCGCGGCCGCGAAGGTGGCCGCTCGGCTGCCCCCGCCCGAGATCGCGAGCCCCACCAGCAGATCCGGGTCGGCCTCCGGCACCGGCGCGAAGGCGGGGGTCGCCGCGCGCGGCAGGTCCTGGACCTTGGCGAAGCATCCGGTGAGCAACAGCGTCAGCGCCAGGCCCCATCCGGCCAGGCGCGCGAGCCTCGCGGCCGCCCTCATGTCGTCCTCCTCGCTCCGGCCCACGTCACGGTGACTGGGGATCGGGCCGCGCCCCGCCCGCGCGGCCCGGCGTCCCCTGGATCTGCTGGAGGAGGAGCAGCGAGCGCTGGAGGTCGGAGAGCTTGCCCTTCCGGGGCGCGGGCGTCGGGCGGCCGGCGAGGAGCGCGCCGAGGCTCGACGGGGTGTCCTCGAGGGCCCGCGGGGCGTCGAGGAAGTCCGCGTCGTCGAGCACGTTGGCGCGCGCGTCGCGCCGGGTGAGGAAGGCGGGCAGGCCGAAGAGCCCCTTGAGGGTGGCGAGGAGCGAGGTGTGGTCGTAGACCCGGTGGTCCGCGCGGCCCTTGCGCACCCAGGGCGAGATCAGCAGCGCGGGCACGCGCACGCCGAGCCGGTCGAACTTGAACTGATCGCTGCCCGCCGAGGCGTCGTCGGGCGGCTCCGCGGCGGGCGGCGGCACGTGATCGTAGAAGCCGCCGTGCTCGTCGTAGAGGAGCAGGAGGAGGGTCCGCCGCCACAGCGCGGGGTTGCTCCTCAGGGTGTCGTAGACCCACGCGATCAGGCGCTCGCCCTCCATCAGATGATGCGGCGGGTGCTGGTCGCTGGCCGGGCTGCCCGGGACGTCCATGTACTGCGGCTCGAGGAACGCGTAGTGCGGCAGCGTGCCCGCGGCCACCTCCGCCGCGAAGGCGTCGAGACGGCGGAAGTTGTCGCTCGCGTAGCGGTGAAGCGAGCCGATGCCGAAGGCCTGTGCGTGGTCGCCGAAGTACACCGCCCACGTCCGGCCCGCGGCCCCCAGACTCTCGAAGATGGTCCGGAACCGGAAGCGGGTGCCGAGGAAGCCCGCGAGCTGCTCCAGGTTGCCCGGGCTGTCGATGTAGCCGTTCGACGTCGCGGCGTGGACGAAGAAGCGGTTGGGCCACGTGGGGCCGGGCGCCGAGGAGAACCAGCGGTCGCAGACCACGAAGCTCCTGGCCAGTGTCGAGATCACCGGCACCAGCGAGGGATCGAGGCACGCGAGGCCCGCCGCGGCCCGCTCGGCGCCGATCGGCCGGCCGTCGTCGCCCTCCTGCCGGGCGTAGTTGGCCACGAAGCCCTTCATGGTGGGCTCCGCCCCCGCGGGCGGGCGCGCCTGCCCGAAGATCTGCTCGCCGATGTCCTCCAGCTGATGCCCGGGGGTGGGGTCGGTGACGTAGAGCGCGGGGTCGGTGCCGCGCGGCACGGGCACCAGGCGGCCGGGAGCGCCGAGATCCGCGGGCAGGGCGACGTCCCCGGGGAGCCCGTCGAGCCGCTGGGCCGGGTCGTCGAGACGGAGGCACCCGAGCAGCCGATCGAAGGACTGGTTCTCGAGCATCAGGACCACGACGTGCTGGATCTCGTCCTTCCAACCCATGCGTCGACCCCTCCCGCGCGATCGTCCCTTGAGTGTGAGGCGGGGCCGCGGGGCGAGTCAACTTTCTCGCACTCCGTAAGGACAGCGAGTTTCTTGACGCAGCCCCGACCGGCCACCTACGCTTTTCTGGGCCCCGGCCCAACTCGACTCCCAGGAGGCCTCTATGAGTCGCTCGCCGATCCAGATGTGGTGGATGCTGATCCTGACGCTCCTGTGTGCGGGCTGCGGCGGCATCCCGACCCGTCAGCTCATCAAGGAGGTGGTGCCCTTCGCCCAGGAGGCCGCGACCACCTGCCCCGAGCCGCCGAACTCGCCGGCGGAGGCGCGACTGCAGGAGCGGATCAAGGCGGTGGTGGCGCGCCTGCACGAGCACAAGGTGGTCGACTTCGTGGTCGACACGATCCACGTCGGCGCGTCCACGACCATGAGCCCCCGGGAGCGCCTCGAGAAGCTGCACGACCTCAACGCGAGCATCCTGAAGGACTTCGGGGAGCGCATCCAGGAGCGCTTCCTCAAGCACGACCTGAAGGGCACCGCGACCGAGAGCGCGGAGGCCAGGGCGCGGCTGGTGGCCGACGTCAACGAGTTCAACCAGGTGCTGGTGGCCTACGTGTCGGCCTATGTCGACGGCAAGTACGTCGACCGCTTCGGGACCACCCTGCCCGCCCCCGCGATCTCGCGGACGGTGGGCAACACCGAGATCGCGGGCGTGATCTCGGTGATCATCGACGCGGTGGGCGACTACCTGGTGCGCGGCCCGGTGTGGACCGAGAAGGGCGACCGGGGCACGCTCTACTATCCCGCCTCCTTCAGCAAGGACGCGGCGGACCTGGCCCTCAAGGACCCGAAGGCGGCGCCGCTCGAGCCGACGGTGGTCGGGCTGCGGATCAAGGCCCGCGGCCAGGGCGACGGCGAGGGAGCCCCGCTGATCCAGCCGGTGCCCCTCGTCACCGACGGCTGCGGCATCACCAAGGACAAGGCCAAGGCCATCGAGTACCTGGGGCAGACCGCGGCGCTCAAGGCCTCGATGGTGGGCGGGATCACCGGCGGCAGCTTCGGGGGCTTCGGGGCCTCGTTCGGCGCGTTCGGCAAGATCTCGGTCGGCGACAACCAGACCGTGCAGGTGGTGATCAAGACGGTGCTGGGCAAGGTCGCGGAGCGCGTCGCGGCGGACGCGGCCTACCGCATCTTCTATCGCCTGCCCGACAAGGCGCAGCTCGCCGAGCTGGTGCAGAAGTACCTCGACCTGCTCGAGGCGCCGCCGGCCGACACCAGGTAGCCGGCCACGATCGCACCGATCCGGCGCCGCGTTCCCGGGTAGAATCCCCCGGAGTCGCCTCGAGGAGGGCGCGCCATGGACCTGGGGCTCAAGGACAAGCGGGCGATCGTGACCGGCGGCAGCCTGGGCATCGGCAAGGCCATCGCGCGGGAGCTGGCCCGCGAGGGCGTCGACGTGGCGCTCGTGGCCCGCACCAAGGATCGGCTGGAGGCCACCGCGCGGGAGCTGGCCACGGAGACGGGCCGGCGCGTGATCGCGCTGGTGGCCGACGTGACGAGCCGCGCCCAGGTGGACGCGATGGTCGCGCGCGCCGCCGAGGCTCTGGGCGGCCTCCACATCCTGATCAACAGCGGCTCGGCCCCGGGCGGGTCCGCCACCGCCACCGGCCCCATCGAGAGCGTGGTGGACGAGGATCTGCTGCGGGACTTCGACGTGAAGTACGTGGGGGCGCTTCGCTGCGCCCGCGCGGTGATCCCGTTCATGAAGCGAGAGCGCTGGGGCCGCATCATCAACATCAGCGGGCTGAACGCGCGCAACGCGGGCAACCTGAGCGGCGGGGCGCGCAACACCTCGCTGGTGCACCTGACCAAGACGCTCGCGGTGCAGCTCGGCCGCCACGGCATCACCGTCAACTGCGTCCATCCCGGCATCACCCGCACCGAGCGCACGCCCGGATTGCTGGCCGCGCGCGCGAAGGAGCTGGGCATCACCCCCGACGAGGTCGAGAAGCGGGACTACGCCGACGATTCGCCGCGGGGCAACGCGATCAACCGCATGGTCGACGCGGCCGAGGTCGCCTACGTGACCGCGTTCCTGGCCTCCGACAAGGCGTGGACCGTCACCGGGGAGCTCGTGGTGGCCTCGGGGGGCCAGGGCCGGTCGGTGTACTACTGAGAGGCGGGCCACCGACCGGAGAGAGCAAAGGATGACCGAGCCCGTCGCTCAGCCCATCACTCAGCCCATCACTCAGATCGACATCGACCAGCGCGTCCTCGACCTCTACGACGAGTACTGCCACGGCGGCATCGACCGGCGCGAGTTCCTGCGGCACGCGAGCCTGGTGGTGGGCGGCCTCGCCATGGCCCAGGCCCTGCTGCCGCGCTACGCGCTGGCGCAGACCATCTCGCTCACCGACACGCGGATCAAGGCCCAGTACGTCACCTACCCGTCGCCCGGCGGCAGCTCGGGACAGATGCGCGGCTACCTCGTGCAGCCGACCGGGACCGGACCGTTCCCGGCGGTGCTGGTGGTGCACGAGAACCGCGGCCTCAATCCCTACATCGAGGACGTCGCGCGGCGCGCCGCGGTGGAGGGCTTCCTGGCCCTGGCCCCCGACGGGCTGTTCCCGGTTGGCGGCTACCCGGGCAACGACGACCACGGCCGCACCCTGCAGTCCGGCCTCGACCAGGCAAGGCTGCGCACCGACATGCTCAACGGCGCGCGCTTCCTCAAATCGCACGAGCTCTCGACGGGCAAGCTCGGGGCAACCGGCTTCTGCTGGGGCGGCAGCACCGTGAACTTCCTCGCGGTGGCCCTCGGCCCGGACCTGCGGGCGGGGGTGCCGTTCTACGGGGCGGCGGCCGAGACCGCGGGCGTGCCCCGCATCAAGGCCCCGCTGATGATCCACTATGCGGAGAACGATCCACGGATCAACGAGATGTGGCCTTCCTTCGAGGCCGCGCTCAAGGCGGCGGGCGTGCACTACCAGATGCACATCTATCCGGGCACCCAGCACGGCTTCCACAACGACTCGACCCCGCGCTATCAGGAGGCGGCGGCGAAGCTCGCCTGGCAGCGCAGCGTCGCGTTCTTCCGGACGCACCTGAGCTAGGCGGGGCCGGCCGATCGCGGCGTCGGCGACCGCCCCACGCGTAACCAACCGTCCCGTGACAATCCGGGGACGGGCCGCATGGCACGCTCCGGGCCTGAGCCCGCGCAGACCGGGCCGGGACCGACCGGCGCCGGCCTGCGCGAGCCGCGGGGACTACGCGCTCACGCGGTGGACGTACCCGTAGCGGGTGTTGCTCCGGAGACCGCCGAGCCGCACGTACTCGGCCTTGATGGCCCCCACCTTGTCGCCCGGGATCGCCCCCTGCGCGGTCTTCACGTCGATGTGGTACAGCCGCGCCGCGTTGCGGGTGAACAGCGCGGTCTTGACCGGCCCGTCGGCGGCGCCGAGCGGCGCGAAGCCGTGCTTCTTCTGCATGTCGGCCGGGATCTCGAGGCGGCGCATGGCCTCGATCTGCCACTGGGGTGAGCCGTACCACACCGAGTCGGTGCCCCACAGCACGCGATCGGTGCCGAGCCCGCGCATCAGGGTGCCCATGAACGCGGCCGCGAAGCGCGGGTTGGCCACCGCGGAGTTGGCGAACGCGGTGCCCACCTCGCCGTAGACGTTCTTGACCCCGAACTTGGCCGGGATCTCGGCCAGGTCGGTGGCCCACTGCATGCGGCCGGTCCGATCGAACTCGGCCATCGCCTCGTCGGGCTTCTCCAGGAACGGCCGCAGCGCGGCGTGATAGATCACGAAGTTGATCTTGGGCCAGTCCTTGGCCGCCTTGCCCACGTCCCACACCGTGTTGTACTCCCACACCCCGGGCCACGACTTCTCGTAGTCGGCGGGCAGCAGGCCCTTGTGGATGCAGATGGTGTTGATCCCGGCCTTGCTGATCTTCTCGTAGAAGGGATACATCAGCTTGTCGTCGTCGAGACGCCAGTACGACTGCTGCTTGGAGGGGAAGAGCGGATCGCCGATGGTGTAGCCCTTCCAGGAGTCGGGCTTGACGGTGGCGATGCAGCGGTCCACCTCGTCCATCCAGCCCGCCCGCTTGGGCGTGATCACGGAGTGGGCGAGCAGGCGGCGCGATCCGCTGATCTTGTTGATCGACGCCCGGGCCATCGCGATCTGATCGTTGGTCAGCAAGTCCCAGGCGGGGTCGTCGAAGGGCGCGCCCGACAGCAGCGCGACCTTGGTGTCGCTGTCGACGAAGACCTCCTTGAGGTAGTTCTCGAACTTGTAGCGGGCCAGGGTGTCTTCGCCCCAGAGCCCCGGGTTCCAGCTGTTGCTCTTGGCGTACTTGGCGAGGTCGAGCAGCCCGGCCTGGTTGAAGTCGTCGCGCACGAAGTGGGTCTGGACGTCGATGACGAACTGCTTGGACAGGGCCCCCGCGCGCTGGTTCGCCACCCCCGGGGTCTGGGCCTCGGCCGGGCTCACGTCGAAGAGCGGGCCGAACACCTCGTTCATGGCCAGGAACGCGGCCGCCATGCCCGCGCTGGAGGCGAGGAACCGGCGCCGGTCCATGCCGTGCCGGGGGCCGAGACCGTCGGCCATCTCCTTGATGCGGGCCTCCACCCGCTGCTGCTCCCGCGTCTGGGGCAGCGGCACGAACTCCCCGTTGGAGACGATCTGGGTGGGAACGGGGGAGGCGAAGGCGGCGACCTCGGCCGGCGCCGTTCGGGTGAGCTCCTCGTCGCTGAGGTAGTGGGCCATGGCGGACCTCCTTCGGAAACCGTTAGGGGTCGGGCAGCCACAGACTCCGGCTCGGCGCGAGCCTAGTCCCGTCGGAGACGGCCCGTCAAGCCGGCGCCCCGCCCTTGCTACTGCTACATAAAAATGTCGTGGGGTAACTGCTCCGTGAAAATGTCGTCCCCCTATGGAGACTTTCACGATGAGCCGAAAGGAGTTGCCCCGGCCTGGGCTGCTGGCCGCGGCCGTCGC
>Ga0157372_10000321_pt1 | contig 52711 bp, 45 predicted proteins | sample C55metaG_FD_115307 | JGI IMG/M metagenome (GOLD analysis project Ga0157372, IMG submission 115307) | Corn rhizosphere microbial communities from Kellogg Biological Station, Michigan, USA - C5-5 metaG | ecosystem: Host-associated > Plants > Roots > Rhizosphere > Soil | place: USA: Michigan...
GAAGCCGCGGCCCCCTTGCTTGGGGGCCTTTCGCGGTTAGAAGTTCTATCCTGACACCTCACGCTGGTTCGTTCATTGCAACTCACCGCACCCTATGTTAGTTTCTGAAACGAAAGGGATTTCCTTGCAGGCAACGGTTCCTGCCGGACTGGATGCGAAAGAAGCCGAGGTTTACCGTCGGCTGGATCCAGAACGGCTCCCGAAACACATCGCCATCATCATGGACGGCAACGGCCGCTGGGCGCGACGGAGGCATCTGCCCCGCGTGGCGGGCCATCGCGCCGGGGTCACCTCCGTTCGCTACACGGTTGAGTGTGCCTCGCGCATCGGCATCCCTTCGCTTACTCTGTATGCTTTTTCCGAGGAGAACTGGAAGCGGCGTCCCAGGGCGGAAGTCGATTTCCTGATGAAACTCCTAGCGCGGTATCTGAAGCAGGAAGTCCCGACGTTGCACGAGAACAATGTACGCCTCGAGTACATCGGACGGCTGCACGAACTGCCGCCGTTCGTTCAGGAAAAAATGGAATGGGCGCGCAAGGAGACTTCGCACAACACGGGCATGTTGCTGACCCTGGCCCTCAATTACAGCGCGCGTTCCGAGATTGTAGACGCATTTCAGGCGATGGTTACCGCCGCAGCCAATAACGGCGGAATCGATCATCTCCGGGTCAGCGAGGAACTCGTCTCGCAACATCTCTACACCCGCCACCTGCCCGATCCCGATCTCGTGATTCGCACCAGCGGGGAAATGCGTCTGAGCAATTTTCTGCTTTGGCAGCTGGCCTACGCCGAGATCTACGTTACCCCGACTCTTTGGCCGGAATTTCGCGGCGTGCACTTGCTTGAAGGTATCGCCGATTACCAAAAACGCGACCGCCGGTACGGCGGTCTGAACGAATCCCCCACTCCAGAGCGATCAGTTCTGGCGCGAGCCTCCCGCGCCCTGCGGGGCTGAATTGGAACTGGTCCAACGAGTACTCACCGCAGCCATTCTGATCCCCATTGTTCTCGCCATCGTGCTGAGAGCACCGGCCGCGGTTTTGGCCGCCTTTGCCGGCCTCATCGCGCTGCTCGCGATTCACGAGCTTCTCAAACTTTCTGAAAACTACGGAATTCGGCCGCTTCGCGCACCCACTTACATTTACTGCGCTCTGTTTTTTCTCATCATGGCTGTGAATCCCGGCAAGACCGACCTGCTTTCGACCGGCGGGTTCGGTTATTTCGGAATCTGCGCCGCTGTCCTTGCGCCATTTCTGTTTCTTTCGCTTGCCATGCGCGGCGATGAACTGCGTTCCGGATTTCCTTCAGCTTTGGTCTCGGCGTTTGCCTTCCTCTACATCGCCCTGCCCATGGCTTCGCTTGTCCAGTTGCGCGAGCAGTGGCGGGGTGCTTTTTTTCTTCTGTATTTGCTGTTACTGGTTTGGGCGGGAGACATCTTTGCCTATTTCATCGGCAAGCCCCTAGGCCGCCATCCGATGTCACCACGCATCAGCCCGAAAAAGACTTGGGAAGGAGCAATCGCCTCAGTGGTGGCAAGCGTCGGAGTCGGGCTGCTGATGTTTCGCTACGCCCAGCCCATCAGCACCTCGCTCATGCGCGTACACCTGATCGACCAGAGTCATGGCATCTTCACGCGCGAAGCGCTGGAACCTGTCATTCTGCTATCGATTCTTCTGAACATTGCCGCCCAACTTGGAGATCTGGTTGAATCTCTCATCAAACGTGGCGCGGGCGTTAAAGACTCGGGTTCGATCCTCCCTGGCCATGGAGGAATGTTCGATCGCATCGACGCCCTTCTGTTCGCTGCCCCTGTGCTGTGGGCCTGGGCTGCATGGCATACGATGACGACCTAAGGCCCCGTGGGCTTAGCATTCCCGCACGCAATCATCGGTAGACAAAGAGCCATACAGGCCTTCGGTTGGGGGGCACGAAACGTTAAAGGACGATGTTGCGCGCGTTCTCCTGCGTCACCCTCTGTTTCGTGCGGTACGCCAGGTTCGCCATGTGCCCGGCCACGGCTGATCGATAACCCGTCTCGACGGGGGCATTGGGGGGCTTGCGGCTGCGGATCGAGTCAACCCAATTGGCCATGTGGTTCTGATCTGGTGTATCTGAGGTCAACGCGGATCCGTTCTTGTTGTTGCTCCGCTCCGGCCAGTAATGCGTTGTCTCCTGTGAGCGGCCGGTCACCATGTCCGTCGCCCCGGCAACATGCTCGATGGTTCCATCGCTTCCAAGCAGACGTTCCCCCAAGCCGTAGCGCCTGTTGCTGAATGTGGATTGCCAGGTGACCACCAGGTCGTTGGGAAAGTCGAGGGTTACGGCGATGGTGTCGGGTACCTCGCGCCCGTCTTTTTCCGAAAATACGCCGCCCGACATGTAGGCGGCCGTGGGGAGCGGGAGCTCGAGCGCCGACATGATCCACGCGATCTGGTGCACCATGTTCTCGGTTATGTTCCCTCCCGAGAACTCCCAAAACAAACGCCAGTTAATGTACTTGTAGGGGTCAAACGGGCGGTCCTTACGGCCGTTAAGAAACGCATTCCAGTTCACATTCGCAGCATTGCAGTCGGAGGGTACTGGCCGGACCCACTGGCCCTGCCCGTGCGGCGTATTGCGACTCATCCATGACTCAACGTGCGTGATCTTTCCTGTCAGGCCTTGTCGAATCCACTTGCGAGTGTCGGCCAGCCCGCCGGAGCTTTCGTGTTGCAGTCCAATCTGGATAACGCGGTCTGATTTCTTTGCTGCGGCCAGGCATTCATCCGCCTCCGCGATGGACCAGGTCATCGTCTTCTCGCAGTAGAGGTCTTTACCGGCAGCGACCGTGTCCAGGAAATGTCTTGCGTGCAGGTGCAGAGGACTGGCCACGATGACGCCGTCGAGATCAGTTTCAAGCAAGCGCCGGTGGTCATCGAACGTACGCAGGCCGGGAACTAGTTTCTGCGCTTCCTCTCGTCGCCGTGAATAGATATCCGCGATTGCGACCAGCTGAGCGTTGGGCACCGCAAGCACTTGCTCGAGCAGTTCGTGTCCACGACCGCCCACGCCGATCATTCCAATGCGAACGCGCTCGTTCGCGCCCAGGACACGTGCAGGAGTGGTTGCAAGGAGCGCACCACCGGCTACCAGACTAGTCTTCCTTATGAAGTCACGTCGTGTATCGTTCGACATTTTTCCCTCAGTTTGTTATCCCGGTGTGAAAATCCTGCCCTCAATGGCTAAATCGCTCCTATCTTCTGCAATTCGCCTTTCATTCCCAGCCAGCTTTCGACGGTAGATTCTTCCGGAGTTCCGCCACCATGCCAGTGGGTCTCGAGACTCACCGCGTGCTTGTAGCCAGACTTCTTCAGCGCCCGGAACTGCCCAGTCCAGTCGATGGTGCCTTTCCCCATCGCTGCCCATTCGTACTTGTCGGCGTTCTTCACAACATCTTTGCAGTGGCAATGTCCAATGCGGTTTTTCGGCAACAAGTCGTATCCATTCGGATATGGAATTTCGCCCAGAGCGGCCGCATTCCCCGGATCCCAGTTCAGCATGAACGACGGCGTCGGAATCGAGGCCAGGACTTCGGCTGCCTCTTTGCCCGTCCCGGTATTGCAGGACATTTCATTTTCAAGGACCAAGATTAAGCCTTGCTTGCCAAGTCTCTCCGCCGCCTTGCGCAGGGTCTCGTTGATTTCCGCTCGATGGGGCTTGGGATCATCCAGCCGCCAGAAATCGAAGCAGCGCACCCGGTCCGTCGAAAATTTCTTGGCCATTTCGACACATTTGTCGATCAATGCATCCTGCTCGGCCGAGTCGAAGTGCGCATTGAACTCATCGTGCTTGGGACTGAACTTTGATTTCGGCGCACCCGGCCAGTCCACTTTGAACAGCGGACTTGCGATGTCTGTAACCCGCAAATCATATTTCTTGAGCAACCGCAGGGATTCGGCGATCTGGTTGGCATCGAGGTCGAGGATGTTTTTGTTCCACATTCCTCGCAGCTCGATCCATTTCATGCCGAACCCGGATGCCACTTGGCAGGCCCGATCGAAATCCTGGCTGATTTCGTCATTGATCACTGCGACGCGGAACGGGGAGCTAGCCACGCTGCCTGCCAAAGCTTTGGGCAGTGCCAATCCGGCCGCTGCCAATCCCACGCTGGATAGAAATTGCCTTCGGGAAAAACAAGAGATCATAGGCGCTGAAAATTGAGAACGCCATATTAACACCGTAAAGATCCGAAAGCTCCGCCCGTGCTTTGGACCGAGTGAGTCCTGAAGGAGCGGCACCAACCGGCCGCCGAGACACGCCCCGCACTAGCGGACTGCGGCGCGGATTATAACCAATGTCCTCACACGTCGACCTTCTAGTAACATACCTATATCCATGAAGCGCATCGCGATTTTGGGATCGACCGGTTCTATCGGCCGCAGCACCCTTAGTGTTGTTGAATCGTTCCCTGACCGGTTTCAAGTTGTCACCCTTGCCGCTGGTCGCAATCTTGATCTCGCCTTCGAGCAGGCAAAGCGCTGGCGCCCACGCGTGATTTCTGTGGCTGCCGAGTCTCACGCCAACAATCTGCGGGTGCGCCTCAATGAGGCCGGGATCACAAATATAGAAATCGTGCATGGCGCTGGGGGAACAGTCCAGGTGGCAACGCACCCGGAAGCCGATTTTGTCGTCAGTGCCATAGTTGGGGTGGCTGGACTCGAAGCCACCTACGAAGCCGTTAAGGCGGGAAAGACGGTAGGTCTGGCCAACAAAGAGTGCCTGGTGGCCGCCGGAGAACTCATCACCGCCGAGGCCCGCCGTCAAGGCAAGCCGCTCTTGCCCATCGACAGCGAGCACAATGCCGTCCACCAGTGCCTCCGCGGAGGCCGCATGGACGAGGTAAGGCGCATTTGGCTCACGGCCTCCGGTGGCCCCTTCCTCAACACTCCCAAGGCCCAGTTCGGCGACATCACGGTCGAGCAAGCTCTGAACCACCCCACCTGGAAGATGGGCAACCGCATCACCATCGATTCTGCCACCTTGATGAACAAGGGCTTCGAGGTTATAGAAGCCTGTCGCTTGTTCAACTTAGCCCCGGACCAGGTCTCGGTCATTGTCCATCCGCAATCTACCATTCATTCGCTGGTTGAGTTCGTGGACGGCAGCATTCTGGCCCAGCTTTCCCTCACCGACATGCGCCTGCCAATTCTCTACGCGCTGACCTATCCCGACCGCATTCCGTCGGATTTGAACTTTAGTCTCAGTGACTTAAGGCACCTCGATTTCTGCCCGCCCGACATGGAAAAATTCCCTTGCCTGCGCCTGGCCTACGAGGCGGTTGCCGCTGGAGGTGGCAAAACGGTCGGCTTGAACGCAGCCGATGAGGTGGCAGTTTCAGCCTTCCTGGATGGGAGCATCCGCTTTATGGACATTCCCGTACTCATTGCGGAAGTGATTGCTGAAACGTCGGAGGCCAAAATGGAATCTATAAGAGAAGTGCTGCGTGTGGACCAGCAAGCCCGCGCTAGCGCTCGCGAAAGGGTGGCTCGCCTGGGCAGGATGCCTGTGGCGGTGCGTCAAAACTAGTCTCTAATGTTTAATTTAGTATTCATTTCTCTTGTTTCGGTTGCAGTAATCCTCGGTTTCATGATCCTCATCCACGAGTTTGGCCACTATGCCGTGGCCAAGCTGCTGGGGGTGCGGGTGGAGCAGTTCGCTATTGGCTTTGGCAAGCGCCTAGTCGGCTTCCGTAAGGGTGAGACGGACTACCGGATCAATGCCATCCCGCTCGGTGGGTACGTCAAGATGAGCGGCGAAAACCCGATGGACCGCCACACGGACGATCCTCGTGAGTTCCTGAATCACTCCCGCTGGCACCGCTTTCTCATTGCCATCGCCGGGCCGGCGATGAACATCCTGCTCGCGATTGTGCTACTGGCGGGTGTGTTTTTCGTGCATCCGGAATACGCGCCCTCTGACGATGACCCGGCTATTGTCGGCAGTGTTAAGCCGGACTCGCCGGCGGCGAAGATTGGGGTGCAGGCCGGCGACCGGATCACCAAGATTGACGGCATTGAGAATCCCAATTGGGAAGAAGTCCTGAACAAGGACGCCATCAACGTCAACCAACCCCTTCACGTCATCATTCAACGGGGAACCACGACCTTCGAGAAAGATGTTGTTCCGCAACCTGTAACCGTCAACCAGATCGGTTCTTCGGGATGGTTTCCAAGCGAGCCAATCATTGTTGGCACACTGGAACCCGACCTACCTGCGGCCAAGGCCGGGATCAAGCTGGGTGACAAAATTATTGCCGTAGACGGAAGGCCGTTGGTCTCGATGCTAGACCTGGTCGATACCCTTCAAGCCAATAAAACGCATCCGCTTGATCTGACCGTCGAACGGGGAGGCGAAACTCTCCATTTCGCGGTGCAGCCGGTGTTAACCACCATCCCGGGCACGTCCCAAGGGAATGATTGGTTGAGTTCCTTCTTGAGGAAGATCGGACTCATGCGCAGCCAAGCACAGCCGGAACAGCAGCGCTATCGAATCGGCTTCATCGGCGCCCCAGCGCCGGCCAAGGTTGAGAGGCTGTCCCTGGGGGAAGCCTTCTCTCGCTCGGTTTCCGAGAACAAGAACAACTCCGTACTGCTGCTCGAACTGGTTGGAAAGCTAGTACAGCGGAAAGTTTCGCTCAAGACCGTCTCAGGCCCCATCGGAATCGCTCAAATGACCGGACAGGCGGCGCAGGCAAAAGGATGGGCACCCTTGCTGATCCTCACATGCCTCATCAGCCTCAATCTCGGAATTTTTAATCTCTTGCCTATTCCGATCATGGACGGCGGTGTTATCTTGCTGCTGTTTATCGAGACCTTGATGCGGCGCGACATTAGCTTGCCCGTGAAAGAGCGCATCTACCAAGCCGCGTTCGTGTTCCTGGTCCTGTTCGCGATCATTGTTATCTTCAACGACATCTCGAAACTGGGCGCCGGATTGCCCTGATGTGAGTGCCGTTCGAGGCGGGGGCGTTCGTCGGGCACACTCCGGCGGATGCTTCTGCGTGCGCCTCGCCGTCATTCTCTTGCTTCCCTCGATGGCCTTCGCCCAGTGGCAAGCGCAACCGAGCGGCACAAGCGAGTCCCTGCGGGGCATCAGCATTTTCGATCGCGACAATATTTGGGCGAGCGGTGCTCACGGTACGTATCTCATGACAAGGGATGGCGGCAAGACCTGGAACGTGAGTAAAGTACCCGGTGCTGAAGCCCTCGATTTTCGCGGCGTGAAGGTTTTCAAGAAAGACGTCTTCCTTCTTGCTGCGGGACCGGGCGATAAGTCCCGCATCTATCACCTGCGGATCGGGAAACAGTGGGAACTCCAGTTCACCAATCAGGAACCGAAGGGTTTCTTCGACTGCATGGCGTTTTCTGACGAGCGCCATGCGTTTGCAATCGGTGACCCGGTGAACGGCAAGTTTCAGATCCTGCGCACGCGGGACGGTGGGGGAACCTGGCAGTACATCGATCCCACCCATATTCCACCTGCTCTCGACGGAGAAGGAGCCTTTGCCGCCAGCAATTCCTGCGTCACGGCTAACGGCACGGAGAACATCTGGTTTGCCACCGGCGGTTCCGCCGCGCGGGTATTTCATTCCGCGGATGCAGGCGAAAGCTGGACCGTGAGCGAGACGCCGGTTGTTCACGGTGGCGCCTCTCAGGGAATTTTTTCCATTGCGTTCCGTGACTTGCTTCATGGCGTAGTTGCAGGCGGCGACTATCAGCATCCAGAACAAACCGGAGCTCACCTCGCGACGACCGACGACGGCGGCAAGACCTGGAAGCTCGCAGAAATCACACCTCAGAAGTTCCTTTCAGCCGTGGCTTACGTTGGGGGGACAAATCCAGGAATTGTGGCCGTTGGTCCGGCCACTACGACATTCTCTTTCGATCAGTTGCACAGCTGGAGCTACGTGTTGCCGGACGGATTCAATGCGGTGGACTCAAAACAAGGCGTGACCTACGTTGTCGGCGCCAATGGAAAGCTGGGCAGGATCCAACCCGGTCTGCCCCTCCCGCGATCTGAGTTCCTCGCCCACTCTGTCTGCTAAACTATAGATTCCTCATGGCTGTCATTCAGCGGCGCAAAACTGTCACTTGCTCGATCGGCAATGTACGCGTGGGCTCCGATGCACCAGTCGTGGTGCAGTCCATGACCAACACCGACACGGCGGATGTGTCTTCGACGGTTGAGCAGGTTGCTTCGCTTGCCCGGGCTGGTTCGGAATTGGTCCGTGTCACGGTGAACAATGAAGATGCTGCCGCCGCCGTCCCCCACATCGTTGAAGACCTTGATAAGCGTGGCGTACGCGTGCCGGTTATCGGCGATTTCCATTACAACGGCCACATTCTTTTGAAAAAGTATCCCGCCTGCGCCCGGGCCCTAGCGAAGTACCGCATCAATCCAGGAAACGTGAGTGTGGGCCGCAAGGACGATTCGAACTTCCGCACCATGATCGAGGTTGCAGTAGAGAACCAGAAGCCGGTGCGCATCGGCGTGAACTGGGGGTCGCTCGATCAATCCCTGCTTACGCGGATGATGGATGAGAACTCTCGTTCCGACGAACCGAAAGATGCTCGCGATGTGACCATGGAGGCCATGGTCGTGAGTGCGCTGAACTCGGCGAAGCTGGCGGAGCAGTACGGCCTTCGCGCCGACCAAATTATCCTGAGCGCAAAAGTCAGTGGCGTACAGGACCTGGTCGAGGTCTATCGTTCTCTTGCCAGCCGGTGTAACTATGCCCTGCACCTCGGACTGACCGAAGCCGGCATGGGAGCAAAAGGCATCGTTGCATCGAGCGCAGGCCTTTCGATCCTTTTACAGGAAGGAATCGGCGATACCATCCGCGTTTCTCTCACCCCTGCGCCCGGAGGGGACCGCGCCGAAGAGGTTCGCGTTGCACAGCAGATCCTTCAGTCGCTGGGGATTCGCAGCTTCACTCCACAGGTCACCGCTTGCCCCGGTTGCGGGCGCACGACCAGCACTTTCTTCCAGGAAATGGCCGAACAGATTCAGACCTACCTGCGCGAGCAGATGCCCGTCTGGAAACAGAGCTACGCCGGGGTTGAAGAGATGAAGGTCGCCGTGATGGGATGCGTTGTGAACGGCCCCGGAGAGTCCAAACACGCCAACCTCGGTATCTCGCTACCGGGTACCTTTGAGGAGCCCAAGGCTCCGGTTTATGTCGACGGCCGCTTGCTCACCACTCTTCGCGGCGACAAGATCGTGGAAGAATTCATGAAGATCCTCGACGACTACGTCGACTCCCACTACGCGGCCAAGTCAGACGCCCCGGTTGTGGCCTGACTCTCCTGCGAACAGACTAAGGATTGCTCACGTAAATCACCGACTTCACCCATTGCGAGGAGGTGCGGTCGTAGGTCTGCACGGCAACGCGATGCGTGCCGGGTCCGGGCAAAGTTACGGTTGCGCCGCTCGGTAGGGAGCTGACACCTCCGTACTCCCCCTGCTTTACCCCATTTACGTAGATCTGCATATGCCCTGCGGCGTCCGGTCCCTTAGCGGTGGCTGAGATCCGAAACTTCAGCGGAACGTGACTGCCATCCAGGGGCGCAGTGATATGCGTGATCTCCTGGTCCGGCCCTCCGAACGAAGGAGGGAAATTGAGCGTGTACTGATCGTAAGCGTCGGTCTTGTACACCGGAATTCCGGCCGGGAAATTCGCCGCCCGTTTGGCAATGGAGGGTGATTGGGTAAACACTGTCACGGTCTTTCTCGATGGACTCACCATCAAAATCCGCAAGTAACCGTAGCCGAAGTACCCGTTATTTCCCTGTCCCTGAAAGTCGGACACGATCTGAATCGGCCGGTTGGGGGTTGAGCACATCGTCGTCCAAGACTGGACCCGGCAGTCGACGTAGCCCACCCCGTTGTAGTCGGGCACGTTCGGATAATTTCCCGGATGGGGATTTCTGACATGCCCGCTGAGCGCCATGAATACATTGGGGTGCTGGCTGACCAGGTTGTACCAAAGCCCGATTCCATCGGTGCCCCCGCCCACGGGGTTATAGGAATGAAGCGAGTCGACTAGGCATCCGTAGGTTTTGGATGAAAACCCTGAGCAGAGCGGGTAGGCAGTTCCCGGGGGGATTGTCTTCCCGAAGGTTGGTCCCGAGCCGTCGTTGGACAGATAGGCGTGGGTTACCACGATCACCGGCCCATTGAAATTCGAGATCAGCGCATTCGCCGCGTTGACCACCCAGGTCTGGGGAAAAAGCTCGAGCGACAGGATCATGAAATTCGCCGAGCCGATTGTCATCGTCTTGTAGAAGTTTGGTGTGCGATTTCCATATTGGTCCAGGAAGTAAGCCGTAGGGGGGAGGGCCAGGGTGCCAAACTGGTGGAAATAGTTGCTGGCGCGCCGCGGCTGCGGCCGGTCCGCCTCGCAGTCGTAATCATGATTTCCGATGGTCGGCTGGTAGTAAATTCCGTGCGTGTTGAGAACGTCGATCGCCGACCGAGCCTGTTGCCACTGGGTCTGCCAACCGGAGGGCGGCGCCGTAGCACACGTGCCAACCACGTTTCCTGCGTTATCGACCGGGTACCCCCCAGCATCGATAATATCGCCCACCCCAACTACGGCTTTCACGTTCAAGGAGCGCTGATGGGCAACCACCCAGTTCACCTGGTCCCGCAGGACATACGCATAATTGCCGTGGTAATACTGCGTATCGGGAAAAACAACGATGGAAAAGTCAGGGTCGGTTGCTGCAATGGAAAGGCTCTGTGCGCTCGATGCGGATGACGACAGCACGCTACTGAAGAGCAGCAGCGCCAATGCGGAATACCTCATTGACTCCCCCTGTTTGCGCACGAGCCGGTCTACACGACGCCGACATTGTGCTGGCTACTTGCCAATTCAGGAATGGGGGAGGGCTTACTTAGGGCAAAGTACCTTTGATCTTGTACATCGCCTATAAGCAAAACACCTTAGAAATCTTGAAAATGGGGTTACGGGAGTCGTTGTCCGTTTGGTAGGGGAATCTGCAGCTAAGCAGATGAGTGCGGTCGCGCGGGCGAGCGTCGCGCTTGAAAACCCAAGCCCGGCTTGGCTTTTGTTTCCTGCACGTGGAATTCTGAATGAAGACCCGTTGATTTTTGATTGGGGTACCGACCGGCTGGTCTCCCTTCCCGCGGCCCCCTTGCGATACCATTGAAGGTCATCAGCCGCCGTTCCGGTTAACGACCGCCGAACGGGCTCCGTAATTTCATTCATAACCTCAAGGAGCATTCCGTGGCCACTCTCACTCAATCGAAGCCCACAACTCCTCTGACCACGAACGAGCACCTGCTTCGCTGGGTCGACAAGATGGCGGAACTGACGCAGCCGGAACGCGTCCATTGGGTTGATGGCTCCAAGGAAGAGTTTGACGAGCTTTGCGAAGAGATGGTCCAGAGCGGAACTCTGATTCGCCTGAACCAAGAACTGTGGCCGGGATGCTACCTTGCCCGCTCGCATAAAAGCGATGTTGCCAGAGTGGAAGACAGGACATTCATTTGCTCGCTGTCCAAAGACGCCGCCGGCCCCACCAACAACTGGGAGAACCCTTACGAAATGCGCCGCAAGCTGCGCGGTCTGTTCCGTGGATCGATGCGCGGACGCACCATGTACGTGCTGCCATTCAGCATGGGACCGGTCGGCGGGGCGTTGTCGCAGATCGGCGTGCAACTGACCGATTCACCCTACGTCGTCGTCAACATGCGGATCATGACGCGCATTGGATTGCCGGTCTTCAAAGAGATTGATAAGGACTACAAGCGCGTGGTGCCCTGCTTGCATTCGGTGGGCATGCCGCTCGCGCCCGGACAAAAAGACGTTCCCTGGCCTTGCAATGATGAGAAATACATCGTGCACTTCCCCGAAACCCGCGAGATATGGTCTTACGGTTCGGGCTACGGAGGAAACGCTCTTCTCGGCAAGAAGTGTTTTGCCCTACGGATCGCCTCGAACATAGCACGGGATGAAGGCTGGATGGCCGAGCACATGCTGGTCCTCGGCGTCGAAGACCCGCAAGGGCAGAAAACCTACGTTTGCGCCGCCTTTCCCAGCGCCTGCGGCAAGACCAACTTCGCCATGATGATTCCGCCCGATCCTTTCAAGGGCTGGAAGGTTACAACCGTCGGCGACGATATCGCCTGGATCACTCCCGACTCAAATGGGCACCTGCGCGCCATCAATCCGGAAGCTGGATTCTTTGGCGTTGCCCCGGGCACCTCGGAAAAGACCAATCCAAACGCCATGGCGACGCTTGCGAAGAACAGCATATTCACCAACGTCGCGCTCACTCCCGATGGCGGGGTGTGGTGGGAAGGCATGACCGCCGAGCCTCCGCGCGAGTGCATCGATTGGCAAGGAAACCGCTGGACTCCGGAAATCGCCAAGGCCACCGGAGTCAAAGCCGCCCACCCCAACGCCCGCTTCACGGCTCCCGCCAAGCAGTGCCCAACCATCGATCCCGATTGGGAGAATCCCAACGGGGTTCCGATCAGTGCGTTCATCTTTGGAGGCCGCCGAGCGCACACCATCCCTCTCATCTACCAGGCGTTCAACTGGAGTGCGGGGGTTTACGCCGGGGCGACGATGGGCTCGGAAACGACGGCCGCCGCCGCGGGAGAAGTCGGCAAAGTCCGCCGCGATCCCATGGCGATGCTTCCCTTCTGCGGCTATCACATGGGGGACTACTTCCGTCATTGGATCAAGATGCAGCGCTCGCTCACAATGACCCCACGAATCTTCCACGTGAACTGGTTCCGCAAAGATGCCCAGGGCAAGTTCTTGTGGCCCGGCTTCCGTGACAACTTCCGCATCCTGAAGTGGGTTGTGGATCGCGTACAGGGCCGCACGCGGGGAAAAGAAACACCGATTGGCTGGACTCCGTTCTACAAAGACATGGATTGGTCCGGGTTGGACTTTCCGGTGGAAAAATTCGAGGAGCTACAGAACGTGGATCGTGCCGCGTGGAAGAAAGAGGTGATCGACCATGAAGAACTGTTTATCCTCTTGCACGCTCACTTGCCACCGGAAATGGTCTACGAGCGCGAGTTGCTGATCTGCAGGCTTTAAGCGCATGCCATGAAGAACTCCGAATGGCAATCTCTCGCCCGAACGCGCGCGCAGCTCTCTAGAGACGTTATCGATCTGGACGAACGCTACTCGGCGCTTTACCAGGGCTGCTCGCTTGCACAACTGCTTTGGCGCCCCAGCAATGATGGCTGGTCTACGGCCGAGTGTATCGAGCACGTCGCCAGAAGCATCTCACAATATCTCGCGCCAATGCGGCAGGCGATCATGAAGGGCGGGCCATCGGCTCGCGAGGAGAACTATCTCTTCGTCCCCGGAGGATGGTTCTCCGCCGCCTTCCTCAAGCGAATTGGCCCAGAGGTCACTGTCAAGTTCAAGACGCCGGGGAAAATTCGACCGCTGCGGGTTGATCCCGAGAAAGCATTCGACGAACTTCGGGGCGGACACGCGCAGATTCAGCAAATGCTCGCGGAAACCGCACAACTCGATCTCAACCGCATGCGATTCAAGAATCCGTTTGTCCCGGTCCTGCGCTTTACGGTGGCGACGGGGTTCCTTATTCTCGCCGCCCACGGACGCCGTCACCTGCTGCAAGCACAGCGTGTCGTACTGGCAGACGGCTTCCCTAAGGGCAAAGCCCAGCAACGTGCGTAATTTGGGTATGGATTGCGAAGCCGGGTCGGCCTCGCGGAGCCGAGGGCAAAACTTCGGGAACCTTCTATGTCCCGTAGTCCAGGTCGAATCCTAGCTGGAGTTTCGCCGCTTCCGACATCCGTCCCGGTCCCCACGGCGGGTCGAACACAACTTCGACATTCACTTGCTTGACGTCGGGAAGACGGGAAATCTTGCCCTCGACATCGGCTTTGATCACGTTTCCCATACCACAGCCTGGGGCGGTCATCGACATCTTGATATCGATCTTCTTGCCGCCATCGAGATCGGTGATGTCGCAAGCGTAAACGAGGCCGAGGTCCACAATGTTGACCGGAATCTCCGGATCAAAGACAGTTTTCAGCTGATCCCACAGCATCGGTTCACTGAACGTACCCGGCGCCTGCTCGGGCTGCTCAGGCGGAGTCATGTCCAGAGCATCAGCATCGCGCGCGTCCACTCGGCAAAGGTAGCCGAGGTCGGTCACCACCGTGTAGGCATTTCCCAGGAATTGCGAGATACGCACCGTGGTTCCGGCCGGCAACACACGCCTGACCCCGGCTGGAATCTCTATGGCTTCGGTATCGCGTTTTAGAGAGATCAGGTCAACTGGCATATTCCACTTCGACAGGCGAGGCGCCCGCCGCTCCACATTGCCCATGTCGCCCGCGTGAGCGAGAATTCTGCGGTTCAGCTTGCTACTCGGTCGACACTGCGTCCTGCTGGCCTTCTAGCGCGGCTTGCAGTGTATGCCACGCCAGTGTCGCGCATTTCACTCGCGCGGGAAACTCGGAGACGCCGGAAAAAACCGCCAGCTTCCCCATCTCCGTTTCTGATGGATGTGCCCGTCCGGTGACGAGGTCGTGGAATTTCCTGAACAGCTTCTCGGCCTCGCTCCGGCTCTTCCCTTTTAGAATCTGCGTCATCATGGACGCCGAGGCCTTCGAAATCGCGCACCCCGACCCCTGAAAGCTGATGTCACGGATGGCATCGCCATCCATATGTAAGAACACGGTGAAGCGGTCCCCGCACAGCGGATTGAATCCCTCCGCCCTGTGGTCGGCCCCCGTCATCTCGCGATAATTTCGCGGGACTTTGCTGTGCTCGAGAATCACTTCCTGATACAGATCGCGCAAACCGGCCATCAGCCGAAAACCTCCTGCACCTTCTGGATGCCGCTCGCCAGCGCATCGATCTCTTCTTTTGTGTTGTACAGTCCAAAGGAGGCGCGTGCCGTTGCCGGAATCCCGTAACGCTCCATCACCGGTTGTGCGCAGTGATGTCCGGTGCGGATCGCAATTCCTTGCTGATCGAGAATCGTGCCAATGTCGTGCGGATGCACACCTTCCATCACGAACGACAGCACGCCAGCCTTGTGTTTTGCCGTCCCGATCAGCTTGATACCCGCCATCGCCGAAATACGATTGGTGGCGTACTCGAGCAGCTGGTTTTCGTGGCGCTCAATGTTTTCAATGCCCAGCCGGCTCACATAGTCCAAAGCCGCCTTGAGTCCAATCGGACCAGAAATGTCCGGCGTTCCCGCTTCGAACTTGTGCGGAACTTTGTTGTACACGGTGCGTTCGAACGCGACCGAGCTAATCATGTCGCCACCGCCTTGATAAGGCGGCATCGACTCGAGCAGTGCGAGCTTGCCGTAGAGCACGCCGATTCCGGTAGGACCATAGATCTTGTGGCCGGAGAAAGCGTAGAAGTCGCAATCCAGTTCGCGAACGTTCACCGGCAGTCTGGGGGCGGCCTGCGCACCATCCACCATCACCGGAATGTTCTTTGCATGGGCCATGGCAATCATCTGCCGAACGGGATTGATGGTTCCTAGCGCGTTCGAGAGATGCGCAACTGCGACCAGCTTGGTGCGCCCGGTCAGCAGCCGTTCGAATTCATCGAGGCAAAGTTCTCCGGCTTCGTTGATGGGCGCAACTCGGAGCTTCGCTTGCTTTTCTTCGCAGATCATCTGCCAGGGAACGATATCCGAGTGGTGCTCCATGGCGGTGATGAGCACCTCGTCGCCCGGCCTTAGGTTCTGACGCGCATAGGTCTGAGCCACCAGGTTAATGGCTTCGGTCGTACTGCGAACGAATATGATCTCGCGACAGTCTTCTGCGCCAAGAAATTCCTGGGCGGTTTTTCGGGCCTGCTCATACTTGTCTGTCGCCCTTTGGGATAACGCGTGCACGCCGCGATGAATGTTCGCGTTGTCGCACTCGTAGTAGCGTATCAGGGCATCGATGACCTGACGCGGCTTCTGCGTGGTGGCAGCGTTATCGAGATAGACCAGGGGATGCCCGTGCACCTGCTGATGAAGAATTGGAAAGTCGGCACGGATACGTTCTACATCGTAAGGCCGGGGTTGCGGCAAAGGAGAACCGGCAGGGTCCAGGGAGACGTTTGCGAGTGTTGTCATCCGACTTCCTCCACATTTCTCTCCCCTGTCCCCAGGCCCGATCGCCTGGAAGCCTCGCGGAACCTGAGCAAGTGCTCGCGCAGCAACTCCTCCACGTAGATTCGGGCTGCACCGGGCCGCATACGTTCGGCACATTCGCTGGCGAAGGCAAGAAGCAGAAGCTGTCGGGCCTCGGCTTCGCTCATGCCGCGTGAACGCAGGTAGAACAGCGCATTCTCATCGATCTGGCCGATGGTAGCCCCATGCGTGCACTTGACATCGTCGGCGTAGATCTCCAGTTGCGGCTTGGTGTCGATCTGGGCGCCGTCGGAAAGCAACAGGTTGCGGTTGGTCTGCTTGGCGTCGGTTTTCTGCGCGTCCTTGTGTACGACAATTCGCCCGTGGAATACCCCGTGGGCAGTGTCATCGAGAATTCCGTTGTAGAACTGGCGGCTCGAGCAGTGCGGGCTGGCATGTTCCACATGCATGTAGTTGTCGAGGTGCTGTTTGCCGCTTCCCACAAACAAGCCATTGATCAGGCACTCGCCGCCTTCGCCCCCAAGCACGGGATGGACGTTATTGCGTACCAAGCCGCCGCCGAGCAGGAAGGAATGCGACGCGACGTTGGCCGTCCTTCCTTGCTGAATGCGCAGCGTGGAAACGTTGAAAGCTTCCTTATGCTCGCGTTCGATCAGGTAGTGGGAAACGTGAGCATCGTCGCCCGCGAGGAGTTCGGTAACGCTATTCGAGAGCACCACGCCAGCTCCGAGCGAAGCATATTCCTCAACCACCGTTGCCTGGCTCTGGTCGTCAAACACCAGCAGGTTTCGCGGATGCACCATGAGTGCCAGGTGGTCCACGGAGTTGACGAACAGCAGATGAATTGGAGCTTCCACGACCACGCCCCGTTTCACGTGAACGTATGCGCCGTCTTCTAGAAATGCGGTGTTGAGAGCAACGAAAGCGTCGCGCTCAACCTGGGCGTAGCGCGCCAGCTGTTTCGAAAGTTGATCCGAGTGGCCCTCGATCTGTTCGCGCAGCGAGGTGACGGCCACGCCCTTGGGAACAGCGTCAGCCCTCGACAACTCCGGCGCATAACGTCCGTTCACAAACACCAGCCGCGCCGCTGAGCCCTCGATCTGCCAGGACTTCAATTCTGCCGGCGGCAAATGGACCAATGCCTTCCCCGGCAGCCGAAATTGCGTGCGGGCGATGGGCGCAACGCTCGTGAAGCGCCAGTCTTCATCGCGCGTGGTCGGGAAACCAACCTCGGCAAAGCGCGCGAACCCGTCTTCGCGGATCTTTCGCAGCCATGGGAGATTCCGCCCGGCGGCCTGTCGCTGAAAGTCGGTGAAGTTCTCGAGATGAATCCCCAAATCCTGGGTTGAAGTCGCTACCATTCCTCAATCTCTTTTCTGTCGTACCCGTTCACCAGGCGGCCCCGTCGTAGGGTCCGCAGGGCCGGAGAAATCACAAGGCCGCTGCTTCCTGCTCGATCCACCCGTAGCCCTTGTCTTCGAGCTCGAGTGCGAGTTCGGGACCGCCGGAGCGCATAATACGGCCGTCCACCAGCACATGGACAAAGTCGGGCTTGATGTAGTTCAGAAGGCGCTGATAGTGCGTCACCACCAGAAAACTCCGCTCCGGGCTGCGCAAGGCATTCACGCCGTTGGCCACGATTCGCAGGGCATCGATATCGAGACCCGAATCTGTCTCATCGAGCACCGCCAGCTTGGGTTCGAGGATCGACATCTGCAGAACCTCGTTGCGCTTCTTCTCGCCGCCCGAGAATCCCTCGTTGAGGGAGCGATTCATCAGCTTCTCGTCCATTTCGAGCAGCTTCAGCTTCTCGCGGAAAAACGGGAGGAAGTCCATCGCATCCATCTCTTCTTCGCCGCGGAACTTACGCTGCGCATTCAGCGCCGACCGCAAGAAGTAGGCATTGCTGATGCCGGGGATTTCAACCGGGTATTGGAACGCCAGGAAGACGCCTTCGCAGGCCGCCTCTTCCGGCTTCATTTCGAGCAAGTCCTTGCCGTTGAACGCCACCGAACCTTCGGTGACATGGTAGGCGTCGCGCCGCGCCAGCACCTGGGCCAATGTGCTCTTTCCGGAACCGTTTGGCCCCATGATCGAATGCACTTCGCCAGGATTGATGACGAGATCGATGCCTTTGAGAATTTCATGCCCATCCACGTTCACGTGGAGGTTCTTGATTTCAAGACTCATGGTTTGGTTATTCCCTACCCTGGGATTATTCCTCGTATTGCCGAAGCGCCAATTACCCTACGCTTCCTTCCAAGCTCACGCTCAGCAGCTTCTGCGCTTCCACGGCAAACTCCATCGGCAGCTCGCGGAACACCTGTTTGCAGAAGCCGTTTACAATCATCGACACCGCGTCTTCGGTCTTCAGCCCGCGTTGTTGCAGATAAAACAGCTGGTCCTCGCCAATCTTCGAGGTCGAAGCCTCATGCTCCATCCTTGCGGTGGAATTCTTCACTTCGATGTAAGGGAAAGTGTGCGCGCCGCACTTGTCCCCGATCAACAGCGAGTCGCACTGGGTGTAGTTCCTCGCTCCCTGCGCGCCCTTGAGGATTTTGACCTGCCCGCGATAGGTGTTCTGCCCGTGACCGGCGGAAATTCCCTTCGAGACCACCGTGCTGCTGGTGTTCTTGCCGAGGTGGATCATCTTTGTGCCGGTATCGGCCTGCTGGTAGTTGTTGGTCAGCGCCACCGAATAAAATTCGCCAACCGAGTTGTCCCCCTGCAGGATGCAGCTCGGATATTTCCAGGTGATGGCCGACCCGGTTTCCACCTGGGTCCATGAGATCTTCGAGTTCACCCCGCGGCAGGCGCCGCGTTTGGTGACGAAGTTATAGATTCCGCCGCGCCCCTGTTTGTCTCCGGGATACCAGTTCTGTACCGTCGAATATTTGATCTGCGCATTATCGAGGGCGATTAACTCCACCACCGCCGCGTGCAGCTGGTGCTCATCGCGAATCGGAGCCGTGCAGCCCTCCAGGTAGCTGACGTAGGCGCCTTCGTCGGCTATGATCAGCGTGCGTTCGAACTGGCCGGTTTCGGCCGCATTGATCCGGAAGTAGGTTGAAAGCTCCAGCGGACAGCGGACACCCTTCGGCACATAGACGAAAGAACCGTCGGAGAAGACCGCCGAATTCAGCGCGGCAAAGAAGTTATCCGTGACTGGAACAACCGACCCGAGGTACTTCTTGACCAGTTCCGGATGCTTCTGAACCGCTTCGGAGAAGGAGCAGAAAATCACGCCTGCCTCGGCCAACTTGCCCTTAAAAGTGGTGGCTACCGACACGCTGTCGAACACCGCATCCACCGCAACTCCCGCGAGCATTTTCTGCTCGGCCAGCGGAATGCCCAGCTTCTCGTACGTCCGTAGAATTTCCGGATCGAGCTCGTCGAGGCTGTTCAGCTGCTTTTTCTGCTTGGGGGCAGAGTAATAGGAAATGTCCTGATAGTTGATGGGACCGTACTTGATGTTGGCCCATTTCGGCTCGGCATCGGCCCGCTCGAGCGATGCCCAGTGCCGATACGCCTTCAGGCGCCATTCCAGCATGAACTCCGGCTCGTGTTTCTTGGCTGAAATCAGGCGGATGACGTCTTCATTCAGCCCTTTCGGAATTCGTTCTTCTTCAATTTCAGTGACGAATCCCCACTTGTAATCCTGCTGGGCTAGATTGCGAATGGTGTCAGTATTGCTGCTCATTGCGTGCTCCCGGGTGCCAGGCCAGTGATGGTTATGAGTCCATTGCCGTCACGAACTGCAGTCACCTGTAACGGCCGGATCAGGTCAGCAAGCATCACCTTGGCCAAGGCTCCGTGAATTACTTGATTGATGATTCTTTGGTTGTCCTTCATGGGGCAGGAAGGTTCCAGATCGCAGGCGGAGACGTCCATGCTGCATTCGGTTAATGCCAGGGGACCTTCGAGCGCTGAGATCACTTCCGTAATCGAAATCGCTTGCGGCTCGCGCACCAGGTTATATCCGCCTCGCGTCCCTCGATGCGACACCAGCAGCTTGCTTTGCAAAAGAGTCTTTAGAACCTTGCTGACCGTGGGCAGCGGCAGCTTACAACTGGCCGACAAGTCCCGGGCAGTATGCAGCTTACCGGGCGCGCGGGCTATCTCGCCCATCAACAGGAGCCCGTAGTCGGTCAATTTGCCCAGTCGAATCATGCCATCCTAAATAGTACCGGTTCGGTACTTAATATATAGTACTATTTTAGTACGATTTAATTTTACGCCCTCTCCCCCTTCCCCGCAAGTCCCTCCGGATTCGCGGTAAAGCTCTGATGTTGCCTGGGATACCTATTACGAAAGGCTGTAGCTCAGAACACGCTTCTGTGACTTGCTGCGACCCGGAAAACCGACGAACATTCCCCTAGCACCTGGTAGGAATCCGTACCTCGGGATTGGCTCGACCAACCCCGGCTTTAACCACGCCGACAGGAAAACGGAAACGGGTGCAATTTTCAGAATCATTTACAAGGGGAGAATGATGCGAAAACTTATCGGCGTTGCCGTACTGCTCTGCTTGGCTTCGATGTGCGCCTTTGGCGGCGAGAAGCCACTGCCCGAAATCTACGGCGGCTATCAGTTCACCAGCACCGACGGTGGATGGCATGCGAACGGCTGGAACACGGCCGCCAACATGTACGTCTGGAAGAATGTCGGCGTAACCGGAGACTTCAGTGGCGTTTACAAGTCTGGCTCGAGTCTCTACACCTATACCTTCGGACCGACGATCTCGGCTCCGAAAGGCAACTTTTCGCCTTACGCGCACGCTCTGTTCGGTGGGGCGCATGCCGCAGCCGCTGGATTCGGCGATAGCGGAATGGCGATGTTGTTCGGCGGCGGGTTGGACTTCGGAAAACACAAGCTGGTTTTCCGCGCAGTTCAGTTCGACTGGATGGTTTTGCGGTTCAACGGCTTTTCCGACAAGAACAACATGCGGGTGAACACGGGTCTCGTGTACCGGTTCTAATTAGCTTCATCGCAAGTCTTTGGGGCGGCGCTTCGCGTCGCCCTTTTGTTCTTGAGCTGCCATTGCCATCGTCCCAAGACACCTTCCCAGGTGAGATCAAGCCGTCGATCGATCCAGCCGGTAAAGCCTCTCGCCTGCCCTTGGGATCACCGCCACGCCCTCTGCTTCGCGTCCACTCCAATCCTCAAGCCGCACACTCGCGGGATCGAGATATCCCAGATTGATCCGGCGGCAGCGCTCTTCCGTAATACCCGTAGCTAGAGTGACGTGAATGCGAGGCTTCTCCACCCTTGTCGAGACGTCATAGGTTCCAAGTCCCTTTACATGGGTCGAGTGCGCCAGCACACCTCCCGGGTAGTGCTGGAACCGGTCCCATTGCTTGAGGAAGTAATCGCGGCAGTGGTAGCCGACCTCATCAATCAGCTTGCCGTGCGTGTAGCTGACTTCGGTAATCCGCGGACTATAGATGATGACCTCTCCGCCATCCGCCATGGCGGGCTCGAGTTTGTACATACCCTTGGCTCCCGTCCAAAGGTCGTCATAGAGCTCGGGAAGAACCGACAAAACCCGGCGGAACGGCTTGTCCACGTACACGATGTGCTTGCGGGCCGAAAGAGCCGAAGCCGCCTTCCAGGCCTCCTCCGGCTTACCGAAGTACAGGCCACTTACGCCCTCGTCATCAACCACCAGCGCGAAGCACCAGGTTGGCTTGGGTATAAGCGATGCCGCTTTGTCGATGACCGCACGCACGGGCGTCGGGCCGGTACCGATCACCTCGTAGTTGGTGATGACTGCGCCCAACCAGTGCGTGAAGTTGATAATCTCGGGCCCCGCAATTCCTGGAAAGAAGTACTTATTGCCTCCTGAAAATCCGGCCACTTCGTGCGGAAACACCGGACCGCAGACGATGATGTGATCGTAATCAAGGATCAGCCGGTTGACGGTGACGCATACCTCGCGCCTCATGAGGCCGTTCGTAAGAGCCGATATTTCATCGGCCGGAATGTTCCCCAGGGTCATAAACACCGATGGATCACTCCACTCATGATTAAAGATCCGCGTCTTGCCTACGCGGCCTCTCACCACCGTAGCTCCCACCAGCTTGCTTAATTGCGCATCGCTCATCGGAGGGTGCGTGCCGAGCGCGACCAGATAATCGAGCGCCTTCACTTGTGGGCAGAGCAACTCCTGAAAATAACGGAACATCTGCGGGACAGGGGCGGTACGGGTCCCGTCAGGAATAAGGATCAGGACGCGCTGGTCTAAAACCGGCAGGGCCTCCAGGGCTTCGGCCACAATCTCTCGGACTTGGGCGTCATCGAGGTAGGCATTGCTAGAGCCGGCGCCAATCGTCATTGCCTTGGGCAAACCTCACTCAAGATCGCTAGGCGAATTCGCGCGAGAGGATCCAAACTCGCCGCCGAGACATGATAGCGCGTTCGCGATCGTTCATCCTTGACCTTGGCGGAAAGCCGGGGGGAAGGACCGGTACCGGCCCAGGTAAGCCGAGCCGGCTAAGACAACTTCGAAAATCGTCGGAGCGGCCGAGGTCCACCCTTAGCCGGCACGTCATGGCGCTCGGGGGAGAAGATCTGCAGGTCCGCGATGCACTGTTCCAGCCTAAGCTGGGCAAGTTCGCTGGCTTCGGCAAAGATGGCTTCGTCCTGCCCGCTCGTGGTTTGGACTTTCTTGCGGAATGGAAGGGGAAACTTCATGGGGGTCAATTACCTTCGGCGCAAATGATGCCACACATTGATCCGAAAAAAAATGTGGAAAATCAGATACCCGGAACCACGGTAACCGTAATGGCACTAGAAGTCCTGCGCGGCCATCCCTGAACCGGCGGGCTTGCTTCGGCCTCTTCCGCTACACTTGTTTGTGCTCTTCCGGAAGGCTCCTCAATGAAAATTGTCATCGTGGGCGGCGGCATCTGTGGTCTGGGCGCTTCCTTGCTGCTGGCCCGAGATGATCACGAGGTTACGCTTCTTGAGCGCGATGCCTCCCCCTTCCCTGAGTCAGCGCACGCCGCCTGGGAGCTTTGGGAACGGAAAGGGGTTGCCCAGTTCCGGCAGCCGCACAACTTCATGCCCGGCCTTCGCTTACTGCTCGAGGCCGAACTCCCGGATATTCAGGACTCACTCCGCCAGCATGGCGCAACCAAGTACGACCTGGTCAACCCCATACCCACGCTTTTCGCCGACCGCTCGGCCCGACCGATTGATGAGAAGCTCTGGACCCTAACGGCGCGTCGCCCGCTCGGCGAATGGGTTTTTGCCCAGGCAGCTGCGCGCCAGCAAGGACTTTCCATCCATCGCGGTGTTCAGGTCAAGGAACTCCGGACTGGGGCTCGGGCGATCCCGGGCGTGCCCCACGTAGTTGGCGTAAAAACCGCAGACGGGAGAGAGCTGGATGCTGATCTGGTCATCGACGCAACCGGCCGCCAATCGCCCTCGACTCGATGGCTGGCAGCCATCGAGGCCCGTGCTCCCTATCAGGAACAGGCCGATTGTGGATTCACCTACTACACGCGATACTTCAGCGGGAAAATCCCCCAGCGCATTGCGCCCACCTTGTCGCATCTCGGTACGATCTCAATCCTCACGCTGCCAGGCGACAACGACACTTGGTCGGTGACCATCTTCACTGCTTCTGGCGATCAGCCCCTCAAACGTCTCCGGCACGAAGAGTTGTGGACAAAAACCATCCGTGCTTGCCCGATACATGCCCACTGGCTTGAAGGTGAGGCAACCACCGAGGTTTTGGCTATGGGCGGCATTGTGGATCGGTATCGCCGCTTTGTCGTAGACCGAAAACCGATCGCCACCGGCTTTGTAGCAATCGCAGACGCATGGGCATGTACGAACCCTTCCGCCGGACGCGGCCTGACCATCGGAATGATCCACGCTCTCAGGCTGCGGGATGTGCTCCGCTCCTCAGGTGAAGATCCCGCCTCGCTGGTTCACGACTTTGATCGTCGTACCGAAGAGGAGATCACGCCCTGGTACCGTGCTCAACTGGCACGCGACCGGGCGCGCTTCTCTGAGATGGAAGCCCTGCGCGAAGGGAGAGAGCCCCAACCGCTTACCGACGGCCTGGCGCGAGATATTGAGTCGCTTTTCCTGACGATGATTGCCGATCCTGACCTTTTCCGGCTTGCGCTTGAATACTTGGGCACGATTACCCCGATTCAGCAGATCCTTGAAAGACCGGGTGTTCCCGAAGCCATTCGCGCTGCGCGAGAAGCGCTGAAGGGTTCTCCGGTCCGGATCCCCGGGCCCAACCGGCAGCAACTGCTCGAGTTGGTAGTCTGAGACGAGAAGCGTGGGGAAAACGGGGCGGAACCGTAGACTGGTCGGCTCTGCTAGCATGTCCCGGATGAAGACTTCCGCCATCGCCTGCTTGATGATTCTTGCTGCGATCACTTACGCGCAAGAAAAGCGCCAGCGCCTAGCGGGCAGCCCGCTTGACCAGTTGCCGCCGAATATTGAGGTTCTCACCCACTTCGGCGAGCGTGCCGACATCTCTCCCGACAATCGCAGGGTGGCTTTCATGGCCAAGAGTTTTGGCGATGCGATGATGATCGACTTGAAAACTCGGGTTATCACATGCCTGACCTGCAACATTCCCGCCGCGGCATTTCTGCGCGTGATGCATCTGGTCACCGGCGACTACATACTGATTGGCCCCGATCGCTTCGAGGACATCCACACCAGCCGCACTCGCGACAACGAACTCTGGTTTCTGAGCAAGCAGAGCGGAGCGAAGCCGGTGAGGCTTGGGCAAAAGATGTCAGAAGGCGCAGCCATTTCAAAGAAGTCGCTGAAGATTTCCTTTTCCGTATTGCCGGCACAAAACCCGGAACTGCCCGAAGGCCACTCGCAACTTTTCGTCGCCGAGCTCGATCTTTCCGGCCCTAGTCCCCAGCTCACGAATAAGCAAATGGTTTATGAGAGCAAGGATCCGAGCTGCACCCTGGAAGCACAGGACTTCTATGACGATGACAAGAAAATGACGTTCACCTGCTACGAACCCCACAGCGCCGCGTCGGTGATGGGCATCGATCTCGAAACCAGGCAGGTGAGGAATCTCTCGCAGGCTCCGGGCACCTACAACGAGACCGAAGGCATCTTCCCCGACGGACGCTATACCGCCGTCGAAGGCGACCGCCAGTGCCAGCAATACGCTAGCGGCTGCGGCTCGGGAAATATCGATATCTGGAAGCTCCGGCTGGACGGCAATGGCAAGGATTTCACCCGTATCACCCACTTCAATGATTATGAAGGCGGCAAGGCGTCGAACCCGGTCCTGTCAACGGATGGACGGTTCATGGCTTTTCAGACCGCCCGTGCCACCGATCCCGCCGGGGTTGGGTACGGAATCTTGTTGTACTGGTTCAAGAAATAGCCATCCGGGAAAAGATCCTCTCTACTCGCAGCTCTGATACCCATGCTCCCGGCTTCCTCTTCTGAATTGTCCCTATTGCTTTTCCCTTCGCCGCGCAGTACCTTGTTGCTCCATAAGTGCGGGGACGAGACCTGTTTTCGTTCCAGAGCCTCCTCGCTCCAAACTATTCGCGGGAGAACTCCTGTGGAAGAGCGCATCCGATTCATCACCCACAAAGGTCAACGCATTCTGCTGGTCGATGTCTCTAACTGCAGCGCCGATGAGGTGAGCTCGGCAGCCCGCCTGGTACCGTCTTACACAACCCCGGAGCCGCGTGGATCCTTGCTCTTGCTGGCCGACTTTAGCGGCGCGAAATTCGATAAGGCGACATTGACTGCTCTCAAGGAGTCCACCGCATACAGTCAGCCTCACTTGAAGCGTTCCGCATGGGTTGGAGTCGAGTCCCTGCCCAAAGTCTTTTATGAAAACATCAGGAATTTCTCGAGACGGGAGTTGCCAACCTTCTCTAGCCGCGACGAGGCCCTGGACTATTTGGTCATGGAAGAGCCAGCCTCCGCAGCAAGCTGAGAATCTTTCTCGCGTCTTTCTCGTCTTCGACGACAGAGCAGGAGTGGATGATCGACGACGAGAAGGCCCGTCCGTTGGAAAATCACGAAATCTTAGGAACGCGAACGCAGAGCCTGCTTGAGGAAGCGCACAAATTTCTTCACATCGTCTTCGGTAGTGTCCCAGGAGCACATCCAGCGCACCACGGACTGCTCGATGTCCCAGGGATAGAAGAAGTATCGCTTCAGCATCTTGGGGATCGCGTGGCTTGGAATTCGTGCGAAGACTCCATTCGCCTCAACCGGATACACGATCTTCACCTCAGGCACCGTGCTCAGTTCCCGCCTGAGCAGTTGCGCCATGCGGTTTGAGTGGCGTGCGTTCTTGAGCCACAAGTCGCCTTTGAAGAGCGCCTCAAACTGCGCCGCAAGGTAGCGCATTTTCGACGCAAGCTGCATTCCCTGTTTGCGGTAAAACTTGAACTCCCGGGCAAGTTCCGGATTGAAGAAGACGACGGCCTCCGCGCCCATCCCGCCGTTCTTCGTTGCGCCGAAGGAAAGCACATCCACACCGGCATCCCGCGTGCATTCGCGAAGAGGTTTCCCCAGAGACGCTGCCGCATTGCCAATTCGCGCCCCATCGACGTGGAGAAACATCTGGCGCTCGTGGGCAAAATCGGCCAGAGCGCGAATCTCATGGAGCCGGTAAACGGTGCCAACTTCGGTCGACTGGGTGATCGAAATCACCCGAGGCTGGACGTGGTGCTGGTCGCCGATTCCGTGGTAGGCATGGCGAACCGCATCTACGGTGAGCTTTCCCTGCCGTGTCGCGATAGGAATCAGCTTGCAACCAGTGAGCTTTTCAGGGGCTCCGCATTCATCCACATAGATATGAGCGGCTTGAGCGCAAATCACCGCCTCATAGGTTTTCGTCAATACCTTTAGGCTCAGGCAATTCGCCGCCGTGCCGTTGAAGACGAAGAAAGCTTCGACGTCCTGCCCAAAATGCCGCCGGAACTGGCCAATGGCAGATGCCGTGTATGGGTCATCCCCGTAACCAACCGCGTGGCCCTGGTTCACCCCGGCCAGCGCCTTCAGGACCTCAGGATGCACACCGGCGTTGTTGTCGCTGGCGAAGCTGCGGGAAGCCTTCATGGCTCAACAATTTAGCAGAATTCGCAGGAAGAACCGACGGGAAACCGATCCCCGGGAAGCCTCCCACCCCAGAGGAGTTACCTCCTGGGTTACCAAATACTTTGGTTATATTGAAGCAACTCTCGCGTGAGACTACAGTTCAATTCATTGTAGGTACACTCGCTATGTTGGTGGCCATTGCTGTTGTATTGAGCGGCTTTGCCCTGCTCTATTTCGCGGTCTATAGCGAAGAACGGCACATCGAGAAGGCAGTCCGCCGTAACAAGCGGTAGTTTCGCGGTTCGTGCTCTGCCGCTTTCCCGTCAGCTTCCCCGCCAAAGCTTGTAGCTCGCCTCAAATCTGCCGGCATGCGCTTTGTGGGCCGGTGAAGGAATGTCAGCACCCGCCGAGGCGCCTTGCTATCCGCGGCATCGGTCAATCGTCAGAGAAGCCAAGGGAACCTTTGCCACTGGAGGTACCGATTCCCTAATGGCGAGTTACGGCCGAATTTTTGTAGCCGGCTCCATTTTCGCTTCATCCAATTGGAACAAACCCTTATTGCTGGGCCGTAATAGACGCCTTATGTAGTCTCCGGATCTTATTCAAAGGGCAACACCAACCGTTATTAAGAGGAAATCATGCTGAAGCGAATGATTCTGATGCTGGCCGTGGCACTGGCATTCTTGGGAGGCTTGGGGTTCTTCAAGTATCGTCAGATCTCGGCCGCCATCGCGCAGGGAAAGAGCTATGCACCGCCGCCGACCGCGGTTACGACACTGGTCGCCAAACGGGAAACTTGGCCTGCAACCTTCAATGTGATCGGCACCGCACAGGCGATCCAAGGGGTTACGGTCAGCGCCGACCTCCCGGGCACGGTAGACAAGATCAATTTCGAATCCGGACATCAAATCAAAGCCGGCGACATTCTGGTTGAGCTCGATACCCGCCAAGAGCGCGCCCAACTAGCGGCGGCCGAAGCCGACGCGGAGTTGGCCAAGATCACCTATGCCCGCCAGCAAAAATTGGTGAGTGAAGGCGTTGTCGCCCGAACCGAATATGACAATGCTTTGGCACAGCAAAAATCGACTGAGGCGAGAGTCGGCGAGATTAAAGCCACCATCGATCGCAAAACCATTCGCGCTCCCTTTAACGGCATTATTGGACTTCGCCAGGTCAACCTTGGGCAGTACCTGGCAGCCGGGCAGGCGATCGTCTCGCTGCAATCGCTGAATCCGATTTATGTGAACTTCGGCGTGCCCCAGCAAACGGCGCCGCAATTAAAAGTTGGCCGCGCTCTCAGGATCACCAGCGATGATGTCCCCGGCGCCCAGTTCAGTGGACGGGTCACGGCGCTCGACTCGGTTGTCGACCAGACCACCCGTAATATTCAGGTCCAGGCAACGCTGACGAACCCCGCCGGCAAACTTCGTCCAGGAATGTTCGTCCAAGTCGAGGTTTCGCTTGGAGAGTCTCGAAACGTTATTTCTCTGCCTGCGACCGCGATCAACTACGCGCCCTACGGCGATTCGGTATACGTCGTAGCCGAGATGCAGGACCCGAAGAGCGGGAAGAGCTATAAAGGGGTCCGCCAGCAGTTCGTGAAAGTCGAAGGCTCGCGCGGCGACCAAGTGGCGGTGATTTCCGGAATCAATCCCGGCGACGAGGTTGTAACTTCCGGTGTCTTCAAGCTGCGCAATGGTGCGTCGGTTGAAGTGAACAACCGGGTCACACCCTCCAACAACCCCAAACCAAAGCCCGAGGATAGCTAATGAAGATCACAGATCTCTTCATCAAGCGCCCGGTTCTGGCGATCTGCGTCAACCTTGTGATTCTGATCGCTGGAATTCAGGCAATACGTTCGCTCAGTGTGCGCCAATACCCGCGCAGCGATATCGCAGTCGTGGAAGTTTCGACTATCTACGTCGGCGCCAACGCCGACCTGGTGCGCGGATTTATCAACACGCCTCTAGAGCGGGTCATAGCCGCCGCCGACGGCATCGATTACATGGAGTCGCAGAGCGCACAAGGGATCAGCACGATCGATGTGCACCTGAAGCTCAACTATGACACCAACGCCGCACTCACCCAGATCCAAGCCAAGGTAGCCCAGGTCCGTAATGACCTGCCGCCGGAAGCGGAAGCTCCGGTCATCGAGCTGCAGACTGCCGACAACCAGTTTGCGGCGATGTACCTCGGCTTCTCCTCGCCTGATCTTGATCAGAACCAGATCAGTGACTACCTGACGCGAGTGGTGCAGCCCAAGTTGAGCGCTATCAGCGGTGTGCAGCGCGCTGAGGTTCTGGGCAATCGCACATTCGCCATGCGGATCTGGCTCAAGCCCGAGCAAATGGCCGCCCGCGGGGTCTCGCCTTCTGACGTTCGTGATGCCCTGGCCAAGAACAACTACTTGTCTGCCCTGGGAAGTACCAAGGGCACGATGGTATCGGTCAATCTGGTCGCCAACACCGATCTGAAAAACTCGGACGAGTTTAAGCAGATGATCGTGAAACAGCAGAACGGCGTTGTGGTGCGGCTGGGAGAGATCGCCGACATCGGACTCGGCGCCGAGAGCTACGATTCCGACGTTCGCTTCAACGGCCAGACCGCGACCTTTATGGGTATCTGGGTGCTGCCCACAGCGAACTCGCTCGACGTAATTCGAGCCGTCCGCAGCGAGATCCCCGGCATACGCGCCCAACTGCCGCAGGGAATGAAGGTCGGGATTCCCTACGACTCCACCGCCTACATTCAAGACGCCATCAACGAAGTGCTGCACACGCTCGGTGAGACGCTGCTCATCGTGGTTATCGTCATCTTCCTGTTCCTAGGATCATTCCGCTCGGTCCTGATTCCGATCGTGGCGATTCCGATTTCACTGATCGGCGCCGTGTTCCTCATGCTGGTGGCAGGGTTCACCATTAACCTGCTGACCCTGCTCGCGATCGTGCTTTCGGTCGGTCTAGTGGTTGACGACGCCATCGTGATGGTGGAGAACGTCGAACGCCACCTGCACTTGGGAAAACCTCCGATGCGTGCGGCGCTTGATGCGGCTCGCGAACTGGTCGGGCCCATCATCGCCATGACCATTACCCTCGCGGCGGTCTACACCCCGGTCGCGATTCAGGGCGGTCTCACCGGCGCACTGTTCCGTGAGTTTGCTCTGACTCTGGCTGGAGCGGTCATCGTCTCAGGTATCGTGGCACTGACGCTTTCCCCGATGATGGGTTCGAAGCTTCTGCGCGAAGGTGATACCGAGCGCGGATTCGCGGGAATGATCAACCGCCGCTTCGAGCATGTACGCAACCTGTACGGGCGTTTGCTGACCGGGACACTCAACTACCGCCCGGTGGTGCTTACGCTTTGGGTCCTCGTGGTCCTGTTGATTGTGCCGTTCTACGTGCTGTCGCAGCGAGAACTCGCGCCGGTCGAAGATCAGGGCGTCGTGTTCTCGGTCATCCAGTCGGCACCGAACGCCACTCTCGATCAGAACAAGCTCTTTGCCCAGCAGGTGTTCGACGTGTTCAACGCGCGGCCAGAACACGACAGCATCTTCCAGATCACAACTCCGGCCGGCGGCTTCGGCGGTATGGTTACCAAACCATGGAGCCAGCGCACGAAGACAACCAAGGAACTGTTGGCTGAGGTAACTCCGCCGCTCACCGCCATTCCCGGCATCCGTGTGCTTCCACTGACCCCGCCACCGCTTCCCGGCGGAGGCAACTTCCCTGTGGATTTCGTGATTCAGTCCGCCGCAGAGCCGCAGCAACTCGCTGATCTCGCAGGCGAACTGGTGAAACGGGCGATGGCGAGCGGCATGTTCATCTATGCCGACGTCGACGTAAAATTCGACCAGCCGCAAACCGAAGTTGTCTTCGACCGCGACAAACTCCGTTCGCAAGGAGTGGACTTGAGCCAGGCGGGCTCGGATCTTTCCACCCTACTCGGTGGCAACTACGTCAATCGCTTCAGTATTCAAGGCCGGAGCTATAAAGTCATTCCTCAGGTCAAGCGAAGCGAACGCCTGACGCCCGACCAACTGGAACACATTTATGTGAAGGGTTCGAACGACAAGCTGGTTCCGCTCTCTACCTTTGCCAGCCTGAATACCACGACCCAGCCGCGTTCACTGGCAAAGTTCCAGCAGCTGAACGCGGTCCGAATCCAGGCGCTGATCCTGCCGAACGTGACCCTCGACAAGGCGCTCACCTACCTCGAAGATCAGGCCCGGGAAATCCTGCCCCAAGGCTTTACCGTCGACTACGCTGGGGAGTCGCGCCAGCTGCGTGTGGAAGGCAGCAAATTCCTGGGGACGTTCGCGCTGTCGGCCATCCTGATTTACCTGGTCCTTGCAGCGCAGTTTGAAAGCTTCCGTGATCCGTTCATCATTCTGGCGGGATCAGTTCCGCTGGCGATCGCGGGCGCCTTGATGTTCTCTTTCCTCGGGTTCACTACGCTGAACATATACAGTCAGGTGGGGCTGATCACTCTTGTCGGCCTGATTGCCAAGAACGGCATTCTGATCGTCGAGTTCGCGAATCACCTGCAGGAGCAAGGCCGCGACAAGCTGCACGCGGTCATCGAGGCCGCCAGCACGCGCTTGCGCCCGATCTTGATGACCACCGCGGCCACGGTCTTCGGCCACCTTCCCCTGGTATTTGCCAGTGGCCCCGGAGCCGGCGCCCGCAACAGCATCGGTATCATGCTGGTGAGCGGCATGATTATCGGAACCGTGTTCACGCTGTTTGTTGTGCCTTCGATCTACATGCTCGTTGCCAAACGGCACACCAGGCTTCTTGAAGTCGGCGGTGAGCCTGAGGAAGAACTTCAGGAGATCGAAGCCGCAGCGGTGTAAGGCAGAAAAGAACTCATGGAGGAAATCACAGAGAAAGGCCCAACCGGGCATTTCTCTGTGACACTCCGTGTCCCTGCTGGTAAAGGCTTTGAAAGCACGCTTGGCAAGCGTAGCCCTCTCTGCTCCGCCCACGCCCTTTGCAGGTCCCCTCGTTGCAATCCTGACCGCTTAGCAGTAATCTGAACCACTCAGAAAACCCGCCTGGGACCTCAACGGTTCACCTTCCTGGGATTTCTGCTTGCCGTCTCTTTTGCGCATGAGCCTGCACGGAGGCATCTCGCTGCTGGCAGGCCAGAGAGCTTCGCTCGCTGCCACGCTCCTCCTGTTGCTAAGCACTTGTGCTTGTACAGGTGGAGGCCACGGTCAGACCCCCGCCGGGGGACCTGGCGGCGCCGGCCCTGGCATTCCCGTCAAAGTCCAGGTCGCACAATCTACCCCGGTCAATGACACCACTGAATACATTGCCACCCTGAAATCGCGAGATTCAGCAGTGGTCATGCCGGAGGTCGAAGGACAGATCACGCAGATTTACGTTCACTCCGGGGACCATGTCTCCCCCGGTACTGCCCTGATGCAGATCGACCCGCGCAAGCAGGAAGCCACCGTCAGCAGTCAGGAACGGATCCGTGCCGCCCAAGAGGCGAATGTCGCTCTAGCCCAGCAGCAATTCGACCGGACAAGCGGTCTGTTTAAAGCCGGGGTGGTCAGCAAACAGGATCTCGATCAATCGCAAGCTGCCCTGGACACCGCAAGGGCACAACTGCAGTCGCTCGATGCCCAGGTCAAGCAGCAGCAGGTTCAGTTGCATTACTACAGGGTGCTGGCTCCGCGGGAGGGAATTGTCGGGGATATTCCCGTCCGCGTCGGTGATCGCGTGGTCACATCCACTCTGCTGACCACGGTGGATCAACCTGGCGCACTTGAGGCTTACCTCTACGTTCCCGTCGAGCGTTCCTCACAGCTCAAGATGGGTATGCCGGTTGAAATCGTAGACTCGACCGGAAAAAGCATAGCCGAGAGCCGTATCACCTTTATCTCTCCCCAGGTGGACAACAGTACCCAAAGCATTTTGGCCAAGGCAACGATCTCGAACCATCGCGAGCGCCTGCGCACCTCGCAATTCATTCGCGCCCGCGTGGTTTGGGGAGAACGCCATGCCCCACGGGTTCCGGTGCTCTCGGTGGTCACCCTGGGCGGACAACATTTTGTTTTCGTCGCGCAGACGGAGAACGGCAAGATCGTTGCGCGGCAAAAGATGCTGCATGTCGGCGAGATGATCGGGAACGACTATGTCGTGCTCGATGGCATCAATGCCGGCGACAAAGTAATCGTGTCAGGAACGCAGTTCCTGACCGACGGAGCACCGGTCATGCCGCAGGTGTGACATCGTCAAGTCGACAGGCGTCGTGAGGAGAGCAGGCATCAAGCCCTGCTCGGGTCCCGGATCTTGCTTTGGGTGCTGCAAACACATCCGGGTTTGCCGGCGGAAGCGAATCGCCGGAGGCCTGGCCGCTGAAGCCTAGTTCATGTTCGTTAATTTCTTCATCCATCGTCCGGTTTTTGCAACCGTTTGCGCGCTGATGATCATTCTGGGTGGCGCGGTGGTGATTCCTTCGCTGCCCATCTCTCAATTCCCAAACCTCACCCCGCCGCAGGTTTCCGTCTCGAGCTTCTACATCGGCGCCAGTTCGCAAACCGTGGAAAGCGCAGTCACCGTACCTCTCGAACAGCAGATCAATGGCGCCGAAGGCATGCGCTACATCAGTTCGGACAGTGGCAATGACGGATCAAGTTCGATCACCGCAACATTTGAGTTAAACCGCGACCCTGATCTTGCCGCGGTTGACGTTCAAAACCGGGTCAGCATTGCACTCGGTCGGCTGCCGGCAGCAGTGAAGAACACAGGCGTAATCGTCACCAAGGCGTCCAACAACTTTGTATTTGGCGCGGCCGTTTACTCACCCGACGGACGCTATGACACGCTGTTCATGAGCAACTACCTGGACTTGTATGTCCGTGACGCATTGAAGCGTGTTCCCGGTGTCGCCCAAGTCATCATCTTTGGGGAACGGCGCTACTCCATGCGCTTGTGGCTGGATCCGCAACGGCTCGCCAGCCGTGGACTGACAGCCTCGGATGCGGTGGGAGCCTTACAGGAGCAGAACGTTGAAATTGCCGCCGGGTCCGTAGGGCAGCCACCAACCGTCCCCGGCCAGCAATATCAAGTCAGCGTCCGTGCCATCGGCCGCTTAGTCAAGCCCGGGGAGTTCGACAACATCGTTCTCAAGACCAGCTCGGACGGGACGCTAGTCCGGCTCAGTGACGTGGGCAGAGCAGAACTCGGGGCCGAGGATTACAGCTCCGAACTGAAGTACGGAGGCCGGCAGGCGGTTGGCATCGGCATCACCCAGCTCTCCAATGCCAACGCACTGGAAGTTCGCAGCCGTGCCCTCGCGGAACTCGATCGCCTCAGCAAGCGGTTCCCCCCCGGCATGGTCTATGAGAACGCGTTCGACACCACCGAAGCTGTCAGTGAGTCGATTCGCGATGTTCTCACCACCCTCGCCGAGGCCATTGCCCTGGTCATTCTGGTGATCTTCATCTTCCTCGAGGATTGGCGCAGCACCATCATTCCGGCGGTGACGATTCCAGTTTCACTCATCGGGACATTCCTATTCGTGAAACTTCTCGGGTTTTCTATCAACACTCTGACATTGTTCGGAATCACGCTGGCCACGGGACTCGTGGTCGATGATGCCATCGTGGTCATCGAAAATATCGAGCGCCATATTCAGGAAGGCGAACACGATTCCCACAAAGCTGCTTCGATCGCCATGGGAGAAGTGGCAGGAGCCGTCATCGCAACTTCGCTCGTCCTGGTTGCCGTGTTCGTGCCGGTAGCGTTCTTCCCGGGCACCACCGGAATTCTGTTCCGCCAATTCGCCTTGACCATTGCCTTTTCCATCTCCATTTCCGCCTTCAACGCGCTTACCCTCACGCCGGCCTTATCCGCGATTCTGCTCGGCAAAGTTCACGGCCAAAAGGGTTGGCTGTTCAGGGGGATCGACAAAACCATCGCCGGGGTGACCCACGGATACCGGGTCACTTTGCGGGGCATTCTGAACTACAAATTCGTCGCCGTGATCTTGTTTTTCGCCGGGCTGGGTGCCACCTACTTCGTCTATCGTTCCGTTCCCACCGCCTTTGTCCCCAACGAAGACCAGGGCTACTTCATCGTTGTCGTGCAGGGCCCGCCGGGAGCTTCGCTCGAATACACCACGTCCATGCTCGATCAGGTACATCGCTTCGTCAGTACCGTTCCGGAAGTCCGAAACGACTTTGCCGTCAGCGGCTTCAGCTTCAGCGGCAGCGCTCCGAACCTGGGCATCATTTTCGTGACCTTGAAACCGTATTCGCAACGCCATGGAATTGAGCACAGTGCCTCGGCGGTGGTGAACCGCATTCGAGGGCCGCTGTTCGGGATCAATGGAGCCATGGTGCTCCCCTTCGAGCCCCCCGCGGTGCAGGGCGTCGGCCGGTTCGGAGGCTTCCAATTTGTCCTGCAGGACCTGGGCGGACATACTCCCGATGAACTGGCCGCCGTGACCATGCAGATGATGGGGGGTGCCGCTCAACACAAAGCCGTCGGGCGCAATGATCTCACTGCCGTGTTCAGCAGCTTTACCGCAAACGATCCGCAGTTCCTCGTCACCATCGATCGAGAAAAAGCCAAGAGCATGCAGGTTCCGCTGCAGCAGATCACAGATGCTCTGGGCGTCTACATGGGCTCGGCCTATGTGAACGATTTTGACTTCAACAATCGTGCCTACCGGGTGTACATCCAAGCTGAAGGCAAGTTCCGGGCGGCGGCCCGCGACATCCGCGAATATTATGTCCGTTCGCAGACCGGGGCGATGATTCCCTTGGACAATCTCGTCACCGTTACCCAGACCACAACCCCGCAGACGATCAGCCACTACAACCTTTTCCGTTCCGCCGAGCTCGACGGTTCAGCCGCACCCGGCTTCAGTTCCGGACAAGGCATGGCTGCGATGGAAGACCTGAGCAAGAAAATCCTGCCGCAGGGATTCGGCTTTGAGTGGACCGGACTTTCCCTTGAAGAATTGGGCTCTGGCCGAACCACCGCAATCCTGTTCGGCCTGGGAATTCTGGTGGTTTACCTGACGCTCTCGGCCCAGTACGAGAGCTTTGTACTCCCCTTTATCGTGTTGCTGGCGGTACCGATGGCAATGCTCGGCGCGCTCGGGGCGGTATGGATTCGCGGAACCGTGCAGGGCTTTGTCTGGCACGAAGCCGTGACCAGTCAGAATGATGTGTACTGCCAGGTCGGACTCGTGATGCTCATCGGTTTAGCCAGCAAGAATGCCATTCTGATCGTTGAGTTCGCCGAACAGCTGCGCGAACGCGGCCTGCCGCTGCTTGAAGCGACGCTGGAGGCTGCGCGCATCCGGCTGCGTCCCATCTTGATGACGTCGCTCGCATTCATCCTGGGCGTAGTTCCCCTTATGCTCGCAACCGGTGCGGGATCCGCAGGGCGGCACTCGGTTGGCACCACGGTTTTTGGCGGCATGCTGACATCTACTCTGCTCAACCTGTTCTTCATTCCCGTGTTGTACCTGATCATCGAGGGATGGCGGGAAAGGGGCGGAGTCAAAATCCACCGCCACGAGCAACCCTGAGATCGGGCTGACCAATCCATTCCCTTGTATTCAACTAAAATTGATCTGAATGGCGTCTGGCCAGAAAGTGAATGGGAATGCACAGAAATCTCTTCGCCGTCGTTGTCCTGCTTTGCCTCGTCCCTTCCATCAGCGCGCAATCCGCGGATAAGAATGATAAGAACAAAGACGCCTCTCAATCCTGGTCCTTCGCCATTTCCGGGGATTCGCGGAATTGCGGCGATATCGTAATGCCGGCAATCGCGGCAGATGCCACCAAGCACAATGTGTCCTTCTACTGGCATCTGGGCGACTTACGGCTGATCTCCGGGCCTGACCAGGACTTTATTGAACAGCGCGTGGTCGAAGGCAAGCCCACCAATCTGGCGATTTATCAAAGAGAGGCGTGGAGTGATTTTATTGAGAATCAAATCAAGCCTTGGGGGGATGTTCCGTTTTACCTCGGGATCGGCAATCACGAAACCATTCCACCCAAGACCCGGGCCTTGTTTGTCGAGACGTTTCGTGAATACCTCAACCGAGCTGACGTCCGCGAGCAACGGCTCAAGGATGAGCCGGGCGCAGCCGAGGTCAAGACCTACTTTCACTGGATCAAAGACGGAGTCGACTTTATCAATCTGGATAACGCTACCGCGGATCAGTTCGATCCAGCTCAGATGAAGTGGTTCGAAGCGGTGCTCGAGCGCGATGCCAAGGATGACAGCATCCGCGCGGTCGTAGTGGGCATGCACAAGGCTCTGCCTGAGAGCATTTCCTTCAACCACAGCATGAACGAATCCCCCGAGGGTACCGAGAGCGGGCGCGCGGCTTATCAGATGTTGCTCAAGCTAGAAAACGAGGCGCACAAGAACGTGTATATCCTCGCCAGTCATTCCCATTTCTTCATGGACGGCACTTACAACACGGATTATTGGCGATCGAATGGAGGCGTCCTCCCGGGCTGGATCATCGGAACGGCTGGCGCCGAGCGCTATCCTCTGCCAGAGAACGCAGGTAATGCCAAAGGAGCCAAGACGAACGTTTACGGCTACATGATCGCAACCGTAAATCCCGAAGGCGCGCCGGCGGGCACGATCAAGTTCAAGTTTGAAGAATTGAAAGAGAACGACATTCCAAAAGATGTAGTCGGGCGCTTTACCCCGAAATTTGTCCATGAATGCTTCATCGGGAATCGCAGGAAGGTGGCGATTCAGTAACCGCCGGCCGTCGGCGAAGTCAGAAACTGGCCCTTGCTCGGCTAAGTGCTGGCTGCTGAATGACAAGGCCGGCATGCTATACTTTTTTATCCCATGCCGTTGAACGTGAACGGAGGTTTGTATCGATAAGCGTTTTATCCGCACGAACGAGCGTATTCGGGCGCGCGAAATCCGCGTGATTGACGATGAGGGTAAGCAGGTCGGTATCCTGCCACCTTTTGAAGCGCTCAAGATGGCCCGCGAAAGAAACCTGGATCTGGTCGAGATTTCCCCCACAGCGCAGCCGCCAGTATGCCGCATCATGGATTACGGGAAGTACCTCTACCAGCAGGAGAAGAAGGAGCGGGAAGCCAAGAAGCACCAGAAAACGATCACGGTCAAGGAAGTAAAGTTCCGCATTAATGTGGACGACCATGACTATGAGACCAAGAAGAATCACGTGCTGCGGTTTCTGGATGAAGGCGATAAGGTCAAAGCGACCATCTTCTTCCGCGGACGCGAAATGACTCGCACCGGACTCGGTCGAGAGATTTTGGAACGACTGATTCACGACATTGGCGACCGTGGACTGGTGGAGTTCCGGCCGCGGCAGGAAGGCAATACCTTGCACGCGATCCTGGCGCCGAATACGAAGAAGCCGGGAGAAAAGCAGGCCGCTCAACCGTAACGCCCGAGAGCAAGCCAAGCCTAGAAAATCGGCAGGTCAGCAGCTTAGAATTTGGTCCTTCTCAGGCTTTATGCTGACTACTGCCAAGTGTTAATTGCTGGAGATTTCATGCCAAAGTTAAAGACACATAAGGGCGCAGCCAAGCGCTTCAAGAAGACCGGCACAGGAAAAGTGAAGCGCAACAAGGCTTTCTTGCGTCACATCCTGACCTCGAAGGATAAGAAGCGCAAGCGCCATTTGGGCGGTGCGACGCTTGTCAGCGACGCCGACACCCCTAAAGTCAAGAGAATGATTCCCTATTAGGGAAACTTCGGCTTGAGCCGCTATCCGCTTGGGGACCGATCCCGAGTGGCCAGAAGCTCGGAGCTGATTCGAGCGAGTGAAGAGGCACATCCTGCCTCCAGCCGCTAAATTGAACGCAAAAGGAGAACACCATGCCTCGTGTAAAACGCGGGTCCAAACGCCGCGCCAAACGCAAAAAGATATTAGACCGCGCCAGCGGTTATTACCTGACAAAATCCAAACTGTACCGGTCAGCGAAGGAGGCCGTCGATCGCGGCCTGAAGTTTGCCTTCTCCGGACGCCGGCAGAAGAAGCGCCAGTTCCGTTCGCTTTGGATCGTGCGCATTGGCGCCGCCGCCAAGCTGAATGGCATGAGCTACAGCCAATTCATCAATGGGTTGAAAAAGGCAGGCGTTGAACTGGACCGCAAGATTCTCTCTGACCTGGCTGTAAACGATGCCGCTGCCTTTAAAAGCCTCGCCGAGCAGGCGAAGGCTTCTCTCGGCGGGGCAGCGTAGACCGGCCTTCAGTTCCGCCATCACCGAAGTTATGGACGTGGATCGTGCCGTCGCACGCCTTTGAGCGGGGCGATCCAAGTTCCCTTATACTTTGTCATTCCGAGAAAAACGGGGAGCAGGCTGTGCCTTGGTTGGGGCAACCAGATCCCTCAGCACTGAAGCCGACAAGTGGCGTATACCGTTCCCAAACTGAAAGATTTCTCGCCGGCAGCGCTCGACAACGCTGCCAGAGAGCTGCTTTCCGCGCTGGAACGGGAAGCCGCCCAAACGGGTTCGGCAGACCAGCGCAAGAGCTTTCGCGACCATTGGCTTGGACGCAAGGACGGAATCCTGGCTCAAATGAACCAGCTCTGGCTGAAGGCCGCTCCCAAGGAAGCCAAGCGCGAGGTCGGTCAGCGCGTAAACCAACTGAAAGCCGAGGTGGAACAGAAGGTGGAGGCAGCCCTCACAAAGGCCGCCAATGTAACCACCACACCTTCTCTCGATATTTCCCTTCCCGGCATTCGCCGTCAGCTGGGCGCAGAGCACCCCATCATCCGCACCATGCATGAGATTGTTGGCGTGTTCAAAAACCTCGGCTACTCCGTCGCCGAGGGGCCGGTCGTCGAGACCGACTACTACAATTTCGAGGCACTGAACTTTCCGCCGAACCACCCCGCACGCGATACGCAGGATACTCTGTTCCTCGCCAACCAGGAAGCCAAACCGCGCCGCGAACAGCTCTTGCTGCGAACGCACACTTCTCCGGTACAGATTCGCACGATGGAGAAGTTGAAGCCCCCGATTCGCATCGTGATCCCCGGAAAGGTGCATCGCAACGATCCCCCCGATGCCAGCCACTCCCCGATGTTCCACCAGGTCGAAGGTCTGGCGGTCGACACCAACATCACCTTCGGAGATCTCAAGGGAACTCTCGATCACGCGATGAAAGCCTTGTTCGGTGCAAGCGTAAGAACCGGATTCCGCCCCTCGTTCTTCCCCTTTACCGAACCCAGTGCGGAGATGTTCGTCTCCTGCTTTATCTGCGGCGGAAGCGGCAAGCGCGGGTCTGATCCCTGCCGCCCGTGCAAGCAGACCGGATGGATCGAAATTCTAGGCTGCGGCATGGTCGATCCGAACGTGTTCGAGTTCGTGAAGCACAACGGCTATGACCCCGAGAAGGTCAGCGGCTTCGCCTTTGGCATGGGAGTAGATCGCATTGCCATGTTGAAGTATGGCCTGGATGACTTGCAGCTGTTCTTTCAGGGGGATGTAAGGTTCTTGCAGCAATTTGCGTAAGGAGTCAGCGTCTGGTGAATCCAGGCCAGAATCGCCATCGACGCGCTCGAAGCGGTTAAGAACTGCAGTTTAGCCAGGCCGCATCGTCAAAGAGCATGAAACTTTCTGCCCAATGGATTCGCGACTTCGTTGACGCACCCGTCGACCAGCAACGTCTCGCGGAAGACTTGACCGGTATTGGCATTGCCGTCGAAGCAATTTCCGGCCATGCCGAGAACACGGTTTTCGAGATGGAGATCGGGACCAACCGACCCGACGCCATGAACCACTATGGGGTAGCGCGAGAGGCGGCGGCGCTGTACGGGGTTGAACTGAAGCCGATGGAGGCCGATGCTAAAGCCTTGCCCGGTTCGGCGAAGGCAGCCACTTTTGAAATCCAGATCGATGACAAAGAAGGTTGCGCCAGGTACACGGCGCAGATTGTCCGCGGGGTTAAGATCACCAACTCCCCCGCGCAAGTTGCCTCCCGGCTCGAGCTCGTGGATCAACGCGCCATCAATAGCGCTGCCGATGCTTCCAACTACACCTTGTGGGAGATGGGCCATCCCACGCACGCTTTCGACCTCGATCTGCTCGAAGGCGGCAAGATCATCGTGCGGCGGGCGCGCGATGGCGAAACCCTTAAGACTCTTGACGGCGTCAGCCGCAAGCTTTCCCCAGAGGACCTGATCATCGCTGACGCGAACCGTCCGGTTGCGCTCGCCGGAGTTATGGGCGGTTTCGATACGATGATTACGGAAAAAACCAAGAATGTGTTGATCGAGTCGGCGTGGTTTGATCCGGCGGCGGTGCGAAAAACCGCCAAGCGACACCTCCTGCACACCGATGCATCGCATCGCTTCGAGCGCGGCGCCGACTATGGCGCGACCTCTCTCGCATGTGCGCTGGTTGCACAACGAATGATCGAGTCCGGCGGCGGGAAATTGGATGGCGGCCAGATCGATGCTGTGGCTCGCAACATCGACCAAGCTCCGGTTGCGCTGCGCATCGGGCAAGTGCACCGTATTCTCGGGTCCAAACTTGAGACGCACCACATTGCCGCAATCCTCAAGCGACTTGGCTTTGACCTTGTTCCCGAGCCAGGTTCCCAACCGGAGTTCTCGGTCCGGATTCCCAGCTGGCGCCTGGACGTCGAGCGTGAAATTGATTTGATCGAAGAAGTCGCCCGCCTGCACGGCTACAACAATTTCGCCAACACCTTGCCTTCATTCTCGGGTGGAGTCGAGGAGAATCCGGATGCCGCGAAGGCCGCGAAAGCTCGCTCCACGCTGCTCGGGCTCGGTTATAACGAGGCGGTTTCGCTGAGTTTCATATCGCATGAAGATGCCGAGACGTTCTCGTCTTCGCCGGTGGTTGAGCTTTCGAATCCTCTCAGCGAACAGGCATCGCTCATGCGCGGCTCCCTGCTTCCAGGCATGCTCGAGATGATCGTCTTCAATCTGAACCGCGACACCTCCTACGTTCGGCTTTTCGAAGCGGGGGACATTTATGAGCAAACCGGTTCTGGGACCCTGGAGCGCGCCCGCATCTGCCTGGCTGCAACTTCTTCCGCCCTCAGCCGCGATATCCCTCAAGGCACCTTGCTTGAAACCAGCAAAGGCAATTCCGGGCTAGACCTGTTCCGGTCGCTCAAGGGAGACGTCGAGACCTTACTCGACTTGTTTGAACACGGCGGGCTCGAATTCGATGAAAAGACGCCTGAGTATTATCAGCCGGGGCGTTCTGCGCGAGTTCTGCTGAACGGCATACCGCTGGCGCACTTCGGGATGCTGCATTCGGAGGTGGCGGGGAAGCGAAAGTTGCGGCAAGACGTATATTTTGCCGAGATCAACGCGGATGAACTCTACCAGCATCCTCTTCGCATGATTCGCTACCAACCGTTACCCAAGTATCCGGGCGCGGATCGTGATTTCTCGTTTGTATTTCCCGACACGGTCACATTCGGGCAAATGGAGAAAGCTGTCGAACGGCTTGCCCTTCCCGAGCTTCGCAGTTTCGCAGCGGTTGAGATTTTCCGCGGCGGCTCTGTTCCTGGGGGAAGCTACTCCGTCCTGCTGCGCGCCCAATTCCAGTCGCACGACCACACGCTGCGGGAGGATGAGGTCAATGAACAGTCGGGGAAAATGGTGGCCGCGCTCAAAGACCTCGGCGGAGTCCAGCGCGCCTGATCGCCCGGCGGCTTCGAAAATCAAGATTCGCGCAAGTTCTTGCGATTGTTGGCAAGTGTGTTCACCGACCACTGAAAGACCGCTTGCATGCGCTTTGCGTCTGTCTTCGGGAACAAACCCGAAAGCTTCAACATGGCTGTTCCATGGGCCAGCGAGACAATGGCAAGCACCAGTTCCTGATGGTCGCGGGCCGTGCCTCCAAACCACTCGGCGCAGCGCTGCGCCAGCAAGTCGATATTCGGGCGCTCTTCCGTCATACGCCCCAACAGGCCCGACATCATCAGTTCATATTCGCGGGGCTGCCGCAGTGCAAAATCCAGAAATCTCTTGGCCAGATCGGTCAAAGACTGGCAGGAAACCAGCTGCTTATAGAGTTGGCCCTGGTAGCGGAGAACCAGTGCGCGGAGAATGTCCTCGCGCGTGCGAAAACGGCGGTAGACAGCGGGAGTATTGGTTCCGGCCGCCTTGGCGACCGCCCGCATGCTGAGGGCGGCTTCTCCGCCTTCGTGCCACAAATCCCGCGCTGCCCGCAGGATACGGACTTCCACCTCTGGGTCACTGTGTCGCGCCATTCCCGAGCCTCCTCGGATTGTGAACAGTGTATTTAAATTCCGTTGACAGCGTCAACGTAATTGCTATATAACTATGTTTGCAAGCTCTTCCCCAGGAATTCCGAGGGCAACCCTTCGGAATTCCTTTTTCGCGCCACTGGGCTTGCATTCTCGAGGTCTGGGGTCCCGCTGGACTGCAGTAGGAGTTCCCTCCGCTGTCCCGTCCTATCGAAACCGATCATGAGGTGGTAGTGCGTCCATGAACTTTGAACCGAGGCCTCCCCGTCGCGGCCTCTTGCCAATCCTATCCTCTGAAATCATCCCTAACGTCACAAGAATCGAGTATTCGGTCTTTACAAGGGCGGATTGCGCGCTTGCCTGGACGGTGCTCTCCGATGTCGAACGATGGCCGAAATTCTGCAAGTTGTACATACGCGCACGCTGGCAAGGCACCCCCTGGACACCGGGCAGCCGAGTTAGACTGGAGCTTGGTCCTCCCGTGAATGCCACGGCTGACCGGGCGGTCACGGCTTGTACTCCTCCGCATCACATTGCATGGATCAATCACATCTGCGGCTACACCATGGAGCAGTGGATTTCACTCGAACCTTACAATCTAGGAGGCACCCGCGTGTCTGCCTGGATGGAAGTAACCGGGGGGGACCCAAGCCGGAACCGTGCTCAAGATATGCGGCTCCTGCAAGATGTAGTGGCGGAGTGGTTCGATAACTTTTGGCGCGAATGTGATCTTCTGGCCCAAGCAACCAGGGGCGACGTTCGGCCCGATGCGGATTAAGATAGGTTCAATATGGCCGGGCCGGTCAAAATCATCGAATGCCCACGCGACGCGTGGCAGGGACTCAAGGGCCAGATTCCCACTGATCTGAAAGTGGATTATTTGAGGGCCCTCTTCAGCGCGGGTTTTAAACACATCGATGCGGCGTCTTTCGTTTCTCCGAAGGCCGTGCCGCAGATGGCGGACTCTGACGAGGTGCTTGGCGAACTCGACGTACCCCAGGATGTTGAGATTATCGCTATCGTGGTAAACGAAAAAGGTGCCGAGCGGGCCATTGCCACCGAGAAGGTTCGCACCCTGGGATTTCCGTATTCTCTCTCGCCTACCTTTCTTCACAACAACCAACGGCAGACACCGGAAGAATCACTCGAGCAGCTGGAGAACATCCAGAAGAAGGCGGATGATGCGGGCCTGGAGGTGGTGGTCTACGTTTCCATGGCTTTCGGCAATCCCTACGGGGATGCCTATGATGCTGAGGAAGTGGTCGCTGCCGTGGATGTGCTGGAGTCCAGCGGGATCAAGATGATTTCCCTTGCCGATACGGTCGGCCTTGCCCTTCCCGAACAGGTGCACGCGCTCGTCTCCGCGGTCACCGACAGATTTGGTTATCTAGAAATCGGCGTGCACCTGCACAGCCGTCCCAATCAGGCGCGAGATAAAATCCTTGCCGCCTACGATGCCGGCTGTCGGCGCTTTGACTCCGCCCTGGGCGGGTTAGGCGGGTGCCCTTTTGCTCAGGACATGCTGGTGGGGAATATTCCGACAGAAATCCTGCTTGCGGCCCTTGGCGAGCGTGGAGCCGAACTGCCTCCCCTCAAATCTCTCGACGCTCTCGTACGCGCCACCACTGAGATTGGAGCCCGATACACCAGCTCGCACGCGGCTGACTGACCCGCGAAGGCCCGTGCGGCCCAGGTTAGGGCAGAAATCCATACACATCCAACGCCGTTCTGGCTCCGATATACACCTTGCCGTTGGCCACGGTTGGCACCGAACATTTCACGGCATCCCCCGCTTGGTCTCGACCCGACTGGGCGCTCGACCACAACTGAGCCAAGACGGTGCGAAGGGGGTCTGCGACTGAGAGGATGGCTCCTGAGGCGAGGGACCTGCAGGCTTCCTTCTGGGCTTAGGCTACCGCCGGCTGCAGGGTTTCGATCTTCACGCGCGAGATACGTCGTCCGTCCATTTCTTCGACCGTAAACTGGCGGCCTTCATAGATGAATGAGTCGCCGACCGCCGGAATCTTTTGCAGCTTCGACAAAGCAAAGCCCGCCAGGGTCTCAAAACCAGAATCTCGCGGAAGCTGTAATTCGTATTGTGACTCGAGATCGCGAAGGCTGATGGTTCCATCCAAGACCATGACCTGGCCCACAATGGGCAGTTCGGATCCAGCCAGAGCGATATCAAACTCGTCCTCGATTTCGCCAACCAACTGCTCAAGGATGTCCTCGACCGTGATCAGCCCGACGGTGGAGCCGAATTCATCGACCACGATCGCCATGTGACGCTTGCGCTGCTTGAATTCTTCGAGCAACTCGGCCAGAGGCTTCGTCTCCGGAACAACCAGCGCGTCATGCATGATCTGGCTGATCTTCATGTCCGTGAGCCTTGCGCTCGACATTTGCTGCGCGCTCGGAGTCAGCCTCAGCCGTGCCCACCGCATGACATCCTTGGCGTACAGAACGCCAATAATGTGCTCCGGTCCGCTCACCGGGTCATAAACCGGTACCCGGGAATGCTGCTCTTCCACCACTTTGTCCAGCGCCTCGGTGATGCTGAGATTTCCTGGCAAGGAAAAGATGTCCGGCCGCGGCACCATGACTTCCCGGGCAGAAATGTCCTCCAGATCGAGTGCATGATGGACCATCTCTTCCTGGGACGGCGCAAGCTGCCCCACCTCGCGACTGGCGCTCACGATCAGCTTGACCTCATCAGGAGAGTGCACCGGCCCTTGGCGCATCTTGCGCAAACCAAAAAGCCGCAACACGCTTCCCGCGGCGCGGCTCATCAAGAAGATGATGGGACGGGTCAAGGTGAGCCACACGTCCATCGGCCCAGCCACCGCCAAAGCGACCTGCTCGGCTTTCTGCAGTGCCAATGACTTTGGCACCAGCTCTCCGAGAATCATGTGCAAACAAGTGATCAAGCCGAAGGCGATGGCGATGGCGATTCCGTGCGCATAGATGAACGCATGCGGCACTTTTTCAAGAAAGGGCAGGCCTTCGACGAAGCGGGCGACCATAGGTTCGCCGATCCAGCCGAGAGTCAGGCTGACGACGGTGACACCCAGTTGCACGCCGTTGACGACCTCGTCCAGATTGCGATGCAGGCGCAGGAGAATGCGGGCGCCGATACGGCGGGCCTCGATGAGCTGCTGGATGCGGGTGTCGCGGACGGTTACCAGCGCAAATTCCGCCGCGGCAAAGAACGCGTTGGCCGCGACCAGGAACAGCACCAACAGCACCCGGAGCAGCACAAAGGCTATCATCTCCTGTAATTCTAACATTCCAAAGCTGTTGCTGAACTGTATTCCCGGCCACCGATACCGCCCCGCAGGGCTGGGATAAAATGAGAGTGCTTCCGGAAGCTGTTGACCTCGGCAAAGCCCTACGCGGTTTCTCGCCTCCTTTTTGGTTTTCTGCTTCCCTTTTTCGCTGCGGATTGTCTAAAGCCTAAGGCGGCCCGGAGCATCACAGTTTTCGTTAACCACTGTCGGGGAACTAATCCACCCGGCCGTGCGTACCAGACATCATGAACACCCAGGGATTGCAGGAGGTAGTCGTGAACGGTAGTGGAAACGGTCGCAAGAAGCGCCGCAAACGCATCATCATCATTAGCAGCATCGTCCTGGTCGTCCTCATTCTTCTCGGCGTTGCGGTGGCCGCGTTCTCGCACGGCAATACCAAGATTGATCCGTCGAAGCTCGCCAAGGTCGAAAAAGGCGATCTCGCCAAAAGCGTGGTCGCCACCGGCAAGGTCGAGCCCATCACCAAGGTCGAAGTCAAATCCAAGGCTAGCGGCATCGTCAAGAAGCTTTATGTCGAATACGGCGATCGGGTGAAGAAGAGTCAATTGCTCGCGCAACTGGATAAGGAAGAAATCATTGCCCAGGTGGAACAGGCTAAAGCCGGCCTGGCCGGCGCCGAAGCCAACCTTACGAGCGCGCAGGCAGATCATGAGCGTGCCAAAGTTGACGCGGAGAGTCCGGATGTTCCCCTGCTCAAGAAGGCCTACGACCGGGCGGCCCGAATGCAAAAGGACGGTGTGGTTTCCGATTCCGCTCTCGATGATGCAGAAAAGGCCTACAAGCTGTCGGTGAACAAACGGGATGTGGCCCGCGCACAGCTGCAGGTTCTGCAGGCCAAGATCGCCCAGTCCCAGGCTGAAGTAGCTCGCGACCAGGCGAATCTCGCTCAGCTTCAAGAGCAGCTCAGCTATACCGACATCGTTTCCCCGATTGATGGAATCGTGCTCTCGCGCGATGTCGAAGTCGGTGACGCGGTCAGTTCAATCCTGGTTCTCGGTTCCAGCGCAACTCTGGTGATGACCATCGGCGATACCAGCCAGGTCTATGTGAAGGGCAAGGTCGACGAGGCTGACATTGGACGCGTGTATCTCGGCCAGCCTTCCCGCATTAAAGTCGAGTCGTTCAAGGACAAGACCTTCAACGGCAAGGTGACCAAAATTTCCCCGATGGGAGTCGAGAAAGACAACGTCACCACCTTCGAAGTGAGGGTCTCGATTGATAATCCCGGCGGGGTACTGAAAGCCGAGATGACGGCGAATGCGGAAATCATTCTTGACGAGCACAAGAACGTCTTGCAGATTCCCGAGGGCTCGATTCTGTATGACAAGGACCGTAACGCTTCCGTCGAAATGCCCGACCCCAAGGGTAAGGACGGAAAGCGCAAGACTGCGATCAACATCGGGATCTCCAACGGCGCAAAGACCGAAGTGTTGAAGGGTCTGAACGAAGGCGACCAGGTCATCTTGCAGTAAAGTACATGGTCCCGGGCTGCCTCCCCCGGGAGAAGGCACGGGATCGTTTCCGTGCCTTTTTCGTCGTGCACATTTCAAGTCTGTGACGAAGGAGTATTTATGACCGCTCAGATTGCGCGCGTACAGCTGCTGTGCGCTGTGTTTTTTCTTTCTACGAGCGTGGCGTTCGCCGAGAGCGAATTCCATCGCACGCTCAAGGTCACCGGCCCGGTCAATCTCCAAATCGAAACCGGCTCCGGATCCATCCAGGTCCACAACGGAGGATCAAGCGAGGTGCTCGTCACCGGACACATTCGGCCGAGCAACTGGGGCGTGTTTGGGGAGCACCCTTCCCCCGAGGCCATCCAGCGTTTACAAGACAATCCCCCCATCCAGCAAAGTGGCAACGACATCCGCATCGGCCACATTGACGATCCTGCCCTGAAGCGCGGGATTTCGATTAGCTACGACGTGGTTGTCCCCGCGGCCACGAATCTCCACTCCTCAACCGGTTCAGGGAGTCAGGGGATCAGCGGCATTGCCGGACCGGTGGAGGCAAAGACTGGGTCGGGAAGCGTGCAGGTATCGGAGATCGGCGCCGGCGTCCGGGCTGAATCAGGGTCCGGTAGCATCGTCGTAAACAGCGTGAAAGGCAATGTCTTTGCGCGCGCCGGTAGCGGCTCGATTCGCGCTACCGACATCGCCGGCGGCTTCGATGGTCAGACCGGAAGCGGCAATTTGACATTCGAGCAGACCTCCCAGGGCTCGGTGCGGGCAGAAACGGGATCGGGCGGGCTGGAACTGCGTAATGTACATGGATCGCTGCAGGCTCACGCCGGCAGCGGCAGCATCAAGGCCGATGGCGATCCGACTGGATCCTGGATCCTGCACACCGGATCCGGCAGCGTGAACCTACGTTTTCCACAAAACGCATCGTTTCAGTTGGACGCCCATACGGGATCAGGATCCATCAACCTGAACCACCCGGTTAGCGTTCAGGGCTCGATCAACCGCCGAGAGGTACACGGCAAAGTCGGAGGCGGCGGAGTTCCAGTCCAGGTCGAAACCGGTTCGGGCAGCATTGCCATTGACTGATTGGACTGAAGCGGCGCCGGACTCGATCCCCGGTGCTCTGGCCAAGACAGGTCACCGAAGCCTTTGAAGGATGCCACAGAGGCAACCATTCAATGCCTCTGTGGCTCCTCTGTCGGGTCCTGTGTTCCTGGAAAAGCGCTCCTCGGGTACCGACTCTCGAGCGCTCCGCTCCCCCCCCGACTGTGACTTCTGTACCTTGACGCGACATGGCTGAGCCTTTACTTTCAAGGCAAGCCGGGTTGTGCCCGGAACACAGAATGCCTCATCGTCCTACCATCACGCTCACTACCGATTTCGGCCTCAACGACCATTTTGTGGGCACGCTCAAGGGCGTGATCCTCAATATCGTTCCCGACGCTAATATCGTAGACATCTGCCACTCCGTACACGCCTTCGACATCCTGGATGGACCTCTCGCGTTGGCGCAGTCGTATGCATACTTCCCGCCGCGCTCAGTCCATTTGGTGGTCGTCGACCCCGGTGTCGGCAGCGCCCGTAGGCCCATTATCGCCGCCTCAGAGCTGCATAATTTCGTGGCGCCGGACAACGGCGTGCTTTCGCTCATGTACGCGCGCGAACAGCGGCTCAGCGTTCGCCACATTACCTCCGATCACTATTTCATGCAGCCGGTCAGCAACACCTTTCATGGGAGAGACATTTTCGCACCAGTAGCCGCCTATCTCGCAAAGGGCGTCGATCAGGAGAAATTCGGCGAGGAAGTCACCGACTACGTGCGATTCAATGCGCCGCGGCCCAAACCCGCCGACGGCACTAGCCTTCGTGGGGTGGTGTTGAGGGTGGACCGCTTCGGGAACCTGATTACGAACTTCACAGCACATGACGCTCCTCGGTTGTTTGCCGCAAGCGCTCCGCCCTTCAAGATCGTCATCGGCAAGCGCGAGGTGAGCACCATGAGGACCAGCTATTCGGAAGGTGGGCCCGGCGAACTCTTCGCCATCCTAGGCAGCATGGGATTTGTCGAGATCGCGACCAACCGTGGCTCGGCCGCCCAACTTGCAAGTGCTGGCAAAGGCACGGAAGTGTTGTTGGCTTTGGAGGAAGGGACGGCCAACGCGGTGAGCAACGGGCAGTAACAAGTTGGGTTATCGAATCCTTGAAATTTTTGCCTTTGCTCAGGCCTTCTTCCCACCCGGTCTGGCGTAGTGCTCCATCTCTCCCGTCCACTTTAAGAACCGCCACAGGTTTTTCCGCTCCCGCCAGGAAAATTCCCAGAACTCCAGGAAGCCGATCTGCGTCATCTTGACCCCACAGTAGGTCTCAATCCGCCACAGCAGGTAGGGACTCCTCCACGGTGCGAGCCGGTGGCCACGCGCGGCATTCCAGAGGAAGCGAAGGATGTAAAGCATAGGGAAATAATATCCGAACTTAGCTCTTACTCATGAGCCTTTGCCCGCATGGCATCACAGATCATACTTCTTCATCAAGTGACGGAAGGAGCGGTAGGAGATCCGCAGAGCATCAGCGGCGCGAGTTTGAACACCGTTCGATTGCTGCAAGGCCGATTTGAGCAGCGAGCGCTCGATTTCCGCAACATACTTTTCCATGTCCATGCCCTCAGGCAGGACCATGTCGGCCGGGACTGAGACCGAATCGGCGCCCACTCCAGCCGCAGCGGCTTTGGCCCTAGCACGTTCCATGGGGAGCTGAACCCGCAGAATCTCTCCGGTTTCAAGCGCCACGGAACGCTCAATGGTATTTTCAAGCTGGCGAACGTTCCCTGGCCATTCGCAGCCAGAAAGCTGCGTGAGGGATTCCGGGAGCACCTGGGCGATATTTCTCCCCGCTGATTTTGCATACTTCTTCACAAAATGGTTGACCAGCAGCGGCACGTCCTCGCGGCGCTCGCGCAGCGGTGGCACTACGATCGGAATCACATTCAAGCGGTAATACAGATCCTCACGAAAACCATTCTCGGCAATCTGCCGTTCTAGATCCCGGTTGGTCGCGGCGATGACCCTCACGTCGATCGCAACTTCAGCCGTCCCCCCTACCGGACGCACACAGCGCTCCTGCAACACACGCAGTAGCTTCACCTGCATGCTGAGGTTCATCTCGCCGATTTCGTCTAGGAAGATTGTTCCTCGATCTGCAACTTCAAACAACCCGCGCTTATTCTGGTTGGCGCCGGTGAACGCGCCCTTCACATAGCCGAAAAGTTCGCTTTCGAGCAGCGTCTCGGGAAACGCTCCGCAGTTGATGGAGACAAATGGTTCGGCCGCACGCGGGGAGCAACTGTGGACAGCACGAGCAACCAGTTCTTTGCCGGTCCCGCTCTCTCCGTAGATCAAGACCGTACTCTGCGTGGATGCGACCGTTCGGATGGTGTCCTTTAAGCGCTCCATGGCCGTGCTGACCCCAATAATGTTGTCCAGAGAATTGCGGGTCGCGGCATCGCGCTTGAGGGCAAAGTTCTGACGGCTCAGGGTGACCTTTTCGAGCGACCGGCGGATGGCCAGCTTAATCTCGTCCACCATCGCCGGAGATTTGCGAATGTAGTCGCTCGCTCCTCCCGCTTTCACCGCTTCGACCGCCGCTTCGTAATCGTCAACCGCTGTGATCAGGATAACCGCGGAATCGGGGGAAACCTTGTGGGCGTGCCGCAGCACCTCGATGCCGTCGATGTTGGGCATCTTAATGTCAGTGATCACCACGTCGTAGAGAGCTGAATCCAACTTCCTCTTGGCAACTTCTCCGGCATTTACGGTTTCGATCTTATAACCTTCCCGGCGAAGGGTGATGTCAAGCATTTCGCAGATGGAGCGCTCATCATCGCAGATCAGGATGTTAGGCATGGGCGCCCTCCCCGATTTCAGACGCCGAACCCATTCCGGCGGCGACGGCGTGAGCTTTTGCCTTGGCAGGCGGAGCCACCTGCACCTGTTCCTGCTCGGCTGCCCGCTTCAATTGCACCACGAAAGTGCAGCCCTGCCCCGGTTTAGATCTCGCAAATACCTTGCCTTCATGCGCCTGCACAATCTGGTACACAATCGCCAAACCCAGGCCGGTGCCTCCTTCGAAGCCTGACTGGAACGGCTCAAATATCTTTTCAATCATTTGCGGACTCATTCCCGGACCGGTGTCCGCAAACGTCAACTGCCAGTCCGATTCGTGCGGCTCGATGCCTATCGTCAGGGTGCCAGACTTGCCCATAGCCCGGACGGCATTTTCGCAGAAGTTCCAGAACACCTGCTTCATCCGATCTCCATCGGCAGTTGCCATTGCTCTTTCCACGGCGTATCGCCGTTCCAATCGAATGGAAATGCTCTGGGCCTCCAACCGCTGCTCGAGCAGGGTGAGCGTGTCCTCAAGCAGAGGAATGAGATCGACGTACCCAAAGGTGAATTTCTTGGTGCGCGAGTAAGCCAGGAAATCGGTGATA
>Ga0157372_10000325_pt1 | contig 52408 bp, 47 predicted proteins | sample C55metaG_FD_115307 | JGI IMG/M metagenome (GOLD analysis project Ga0157372, IMG submission 115307) | Corn rhizosphere microbial communities from Kellogg Biological Station, Michigan, USA - C5-5 metaG | ecosystem: Host-associated > Plants > Roots > Rhizosphere > Soil | place: USA: Michigan...
ATACTATTTATTGGGAAGAAGATAAAGACACCGAATAATCAGCGGCTTATCAGATACACCTTGTCCAACACTTTATCGCGCGTACCGGCATTGACAAATTGCGGCAATATCCTTTCTTGCGGATAATTAGTAAAGCTTTTAATGATATGATAGGGGATGTGGTTATTGTTCAGATAATCCAGCAAGTACTGCGTTACATACATTACCGAGCCCGGCGCATTCATCTCCTTAAAGCGCTCGACAGGCAGAAAATCAACCGGTTTATTGCATTCAAACTGAAATACATTGCTTTCCATGCGGCCCGAGTAAATGTGACTGTAATTGGCTGCATTGGCATATTGTGCCGCGCTGATTTGTCCGTTATAGCTGGTCAGGATGGGGTAGAGCGCTGTCGCCAGGTAAAAATTGGCAAACAGCACCGCTGCACAGTTGATAAAGAAAGTTTTGCGGTGCAGGTCATTAACCTGTTTGCCGACGATAATAACCACACCCAAAAACAAAACGCAATCAACCACCAAAAACAGCTGGCTGGCGGGTTTTAGAAAAAAATTGATGACGAACACCACCAGCGTAAACAATGTGATGTAGATCCACTGGTTAATCAATCTAAACTTATCTGCCCTTACCGATAGCTGCTGATAGCAATAAGGCGCAGTAACCACCGCAAACAAAGGGAAGACAGTATTGGTATAAAAGGGCAACTGGAACTTAGAGAGGGAGAATAATATCAGCAATAATAAGCCACCGGTTAAGGTATAATATTCCGGCAGACCGGTTTTTAAATATATTTTGCGGATGGATTTATAAACGGCATAGTAAAACAGCAGGCACCACGGCGCAAACGCCCAGAGCAAGGTGTGCAGGTAAAAAAAGATGTCGCTGCCTTTGGTGCGGCTTATGGGGCCATTGTTGACGAAACGGCCAAACTGGCTGTCCCACAAAAACCAGCGGATGCCCGATACGCTATGTTTATCAAACACCAGTTTTTCAGGATGCAGGTCAAATTGCAGATACAGCGCATAAAATTCAGGAAAGGTGAAAATCAGCGTCAGTAAATACAACAACAGGAATCGAGGGGCAAAGATGGTGGTAAACCATTTGGTAAATATCGCCTGGCCCAATAAACTGCCGTAAATGGCCACAATTACGAATATACCCTTGGTCATGATAGCGCAGGCAGTAAAAACGGCAGCTAGCAGAAGGTCTTTGAACTTAAATTGATCACTCAGGTTACTGATGTGGTAGATGGCGGCAATAACCAGCCCCATCAAATAAGGTTCGGCTCGCACATCGGTGTTTGACATGATGATGTATTGGGCCGTCATCATGATAAGCACGGCTACCGCGGCTGCCTCCCAATCGTAATATTTTTTGGCAAACAGGTAGGTATATCGCGCAGCTAATAAAAAAAATAATAGCGCCGGCAGCCGATAGGCCCAAACACTTATGCCGAATATTTTAAAGCTGAGCACAGCCATCCAAAACGGAAAATGAGGTTTGTCAAGCCAGTCCTGCCCGTAGGTGAACAATTGCAGCATATCATGCTTATAGAGCATGTTTTTGGCGATGGATGCATATAATCCGGGGTCGTCTGTAAAGAACTTTACGTTGATGCCGCTTAGGCTAACTGCAAACGCCAAAACAAAAAACAGTAAGTAAAGGGGCTTGTAGTTATTGTTCATCACCGCAAATAAAGTGTAAGTATAAGGCTTTTGGGCGTGATGCTAAAACAGCTATAAAAAAACCCTTGCCACGATGGACAAGGGCCAACTCACAACAATTGTTTAACCTAAGGGCTATGAATCCCTTGGGCTATTCCTAACTGCAATGTGAATCAGTTGTTATAACATCCTGTTTTTGACTTGGTTTGCGTGTTTTGGTAAATTTTTTTCATTTTGATTAAGGGTTGCACCTATCAAAAAACGGCCTATCTTTACCAATAAATAAACCAAAGAACTCATGAAAACCACATTTAAAACAATTGCCGGTGTTGTAGTTGCGCTATTGATCTCAACAATTTCATTTGCGCAAAAAAAAGCACCACTTAGTCCGCGCGACAGTACATCTGGTGTAGTACATGGAGCGCATATCAGCATCAACTACGGTGCGCCGTCTGTACGTGGCCGTAAAATTTTTGGCGGCTTATTGCCATTTGATAAAAATTGGAGGGCAGGTGCCAATGAGGCCACCACTTTTAGCACCGACAAAAATATAACCGTTGGTGGTAAAGCATTGCCTGCCGGTAAATACAGCTTGTTTGCTACTCCGGGCGAAAAAGAGTGGAAAATTATTTTCAACTCTCAATTGGGCGAGTGGGGTATAAATCATAATGGCGAAGCTAATGATGACCCGGCTAAAGATGTTGCTGTAGTTACTGTAACGCCTAAAACGGTGCCTATGACTGAGCGTCTAAAATATGTGATCACCAAAACAGGCTTCGATCTGGTTTGGGAAACTACGTCGGTATCAGTAGCTATTAAATAAATTTCCGATGATAATTATGGAGATAGCGATGGGTTATAAAACCCATCGCTATTTTTTTACTCCCAATTTGTCATCCTGAACGCAGCGAAGGATCTTATACGTGCTGCCTGTCGCTTTTATAAGATTCTTCGCTACGCTCAGAATGACAGGCTCTTTTTTTTGATTAGACCAACCGTTATTTTTTATCTGCTAAACTTATATTTGTATAGATGCCCCAACGCCTCAATCAAATACAAAAACGCTTTCTTACCATAGGCATACTGGCAGTTGCGCTATACCTGCTCAATGTATTTGAAGATTATCCGGCGGCGGTCGAAAAATATTATTCGCAGGGGCTGTATGTGTTTATCTGCAAGGTTTTTCATCCCATATTTAATCTTATTCCCTTTAGTGTTGGCGATGTTCTTTATAGCGTTGTAGTTGTTTACCTGGTCTATTTGCTGGTAAGATTTATTAGGCTGCTGTTTAAACGACAGTTCAGGCGGGCGGGTAATTTGGCGCTAGGGGTGATTATTGGTGTACAGGTGGGTTTGCTGGTATTTTATTTGTTTTGGGGATTGAACTACTACCGCCCGTCAATGAATGAACGCCTGGGCCTGCGCGATACCAACTATACTACTCAACACCTGCAGGATGTTACGTGTATGATTATTGACAGTGCCAATGCCACCCGTGCCCGCCTTACAGCTGCCGACACCATGCAAGACAACAAAGCTATTTTTGAAACTGCTATAAAGGCTGTTAACAAGATGTCGGCTGCTTCGCCAAGCTTTCGTACTTATTATCCGCATATCAAGCCTTCGCTGTTAACCTGGCTGATGAATTATCTGACCACATCAGGCTATTGTAATCCATTTACCAGCGAGGCGCAGATTAACTACCAGATACCTTATTTTGAACGTCCGTTTGTGGCCTGTCATGAAATGTCGCACCAGATAGGGTATGGGTTTGAGGACGAAGCCAGCTTTTCGGGCTATCTGATCGGTATTAACTCTGGCGACAGGCTGTTGCGCTATTCGGCTTACCAGGATGCGCTTGACGAATGTATGCACGCCATGCGCCGACGCGATACGGTGATCAATAATGAGCTGAAAACACATATCTCAAAAGCCGTCCGTGCTGATTTCGTAGCACAACGTGCCTACTGGCGGTATTATCGCGGAAGAATTAGCCTCATTAGCGGCATATTTTATGACGATTATCTGAAAGCAAATAATCAGCCGCACGGTTTAGATACCTATAACCAAATGGTTTTGCTGCTGATGGCCTGGTATAAGTAAATAAAAAAGGCTTTAACCAAAACTTGTTTAAAGTTTGGACTAAAGCCCTCCAATATGCATCTTCTCGCGCTGACTAATTCAACGACGATGAGCAATGTTTTAAAAATAGCTTCTTAAAAAGCGTAGGTGTAATAATGATTAATATGCGCTTCAAGCTGCTGCATTACGCGCTTTTTAAAGCGGCCTTTATAAGCAACCACTTTCTTTTGTGGCGTGTAGGACAATTCGCCTAAAACCCGGCCCTGTTTAATCACTCTGAAATTACCCTCCTGGCTGGGCATCACGGTGATGTTGTGTTCTTCGTTGGCATCGTTAACCAACACATGGAACTGGCGTTGCGGAATAAATTTTGATTGTTGTGACATAGCGCACCTCCCCTAAATTTTTTTCTCTATATGTTTTATAATTGGCAGAATTATATAAATATAACAGCGCGCTTTGACAAATAGTATAAGTTAATTTACTTTCTGTCTTAATTGTCTGTATATACTCAAACTTAAAAAAGCAGTATAAATAATTAGCTAAGCTAATGTTAACAAACGGTTATAAATATTGCGTTATAATTTGCTGTAACTGATTGGCTTGTATTACCCCGCTTTGGCGCCATTTGGTTTCGCCTTGCTTAAATATCATTAATGTAGGCACGCCCTGTATATTATAAGCACTGGCTGCCGCCGGATTTTTATCTACATCAATTTTAATAACAGTCACCTTGTCGCCCATTGAGCTTTTTAGCTGTTGCAGAATAGGAGCCATCATTTTGCAGGGTCCGCACCACTCGGCCGAAAAATCAACCAACACGGGTTTCTCTGATGCAATGATTTCCTGAAAATTAGCCATGATGCTTCTGTGTTATAATATAAATATAACTATTTAAATTAAAATGTGTTTACCGGCTTAACTAATTTTTAGTATCTGCAAATCAGTTAATTAAACGCAAGCTTTGTGGGTAAGAGATCTTTTGGGTAGGCAGCAATGAATTTATGTGCCGGGATGAGTTTGTAAACGTCTTTATTGGTTTGTTAATTTCTTTGCATAAAACGGCTTTTGACATTTAGCGCAAAAAAACTTACCTATTGGCAGAAAAAAAAGTAATGTCCTTACCAGTAAACCTCTGCGTAACTGGTAATGATGAGGCCTCCCGCATCTGGGGCAGTATTTAAAATTTGGATCAGGAATAAAATCAGTCAACGTTATTAAAATAGATTTTTGGTTTGAACAACTATATACGTATCGTTAAAACCATGGGTTACAAAAATAAATAAATTAAGATTAGCGATAATATATTACGTTAATCTTTTTATTTTATCGAGTAACTCATTTATCTCAAAAGGCTTAGCTACGAAGTCGTCGGCGCCCGCTGCCATAGCCGAGTTCTTAATATCCCTGCTGGCCGATATCATAATTACGGGGATGTTCCTGGTGGCTTCTAATTGTTTCATCTTTTTACAAATGTCGCGGCCGTCTTCGCCCGACATCCAGATGTCCAGCAGTAATAAATCAGGTAGATCGTCTTTCAAATCAAGAACATCGGCGCCATCGGTAGTTGTAGTAACCTGGTAACCTTCAAATTCAAGTATTGCTTCAATAGCATCTACAATACCCGGATCGTCGTCGGCTATCATTATTTTTTTAGAGGTGAAGGGCATTATAATTTTTTGGATATCTGGAAAAATTAAATATCTGGCTGTTTACGCGTTTGTTGTTCACTGATAAAGAACACACAAACCCATATCCATACCTTGGCTTCGACTACCCAGTCGTTTGTTTAATACACCTGCGCCCGGCAAATATTTTCTTTTTGCGCAAAATATAAATCAGGCCTGATGTTTATTTTTTGGTAAACGAAGGTTTAAATATATAGATTATAAACCCTGAAAAACGCGTTTGGTTTAGGTTTTAACCACTTTTTATCCCCAAAGCCACAATTGACTTTTTAACATTTTGTTTGAGGATATTTATTTAATTTATAGGTTAATTTGACGAGAAGGTCGAATAAATGTCAGCCCGGATCGGAATTTTTGATATATATATACTACTTGTCTATACAAATGTTCTGCTAACTTGGCGTTTCCTATAGGCAAACCAATTATATAAACCATTTATGCGTAATAAACACTGTCTGTTTCTACTGTTGTTTTTGGGGTTAGCGGCACATGCCCAGCAACCCGATTTTTCGGGCTCCTACAAAGAACTGTTTAAGGGGCCTGCAGATGCTGAGCAGCGCGACCGGTGGCTAAGCAGCCTAAAAAACTGGCGCGACAAGCAGAAAGCTGACATGCACTATAATAACTCGTTTTACGCCAATCCCACGCTTAAATGGGTTAAGCACACATTTATCTATGTGCAAATGATGGCGCATGATCGGTTTTTTTATGACCCCGCAACCCGCAAATACACGGTTAACCGTTATCTGGCCGATTTGAAAAAACGTTATGGCGGTATTGATGCGGTTTTGATATGGCCAACGTATCCAAATATCGGTGTCGACAACCGCAACCAGTTTGACCTTACTGCCGATATGCCGGGCGGACAAGCAGCCGTAAAACAAATGATCAAAGATTTCAAAGCTCAGGGCGTACATGTATTTTTCCCGATCATGATATGGGATCATGGCACACGCAGGATACAGCTAAAAATGCCCGAGGCCCTGGTGAAGGAGATGAAACAACTGGGCGCCGATGGTATGAATGGCGATACTATGTTTGGGGTGTCTGAAGATTTTTATCAATATACCCAAAGCGAAAATTATCCGCTGGCTTTCCAGCCCGAGCAGTCTATAAACAACTTGAAAATGCTGGAATGGAACCGTTTAAGCTGGGGTTATTTTTGGGGATATGAGCAGAAACCCGGTGTAGATGTTTATAAATGGATCGAGCCGCAGCACCAGGTTAATGTAACCAATCGTTGGGCCGTTGATAAAACTTTTGACCTGCAATGGGCATTTTTTAACGGCATAGGCTATAACTCATGGGAAAACGTTTGGTCGGTTTGGAACCAGATACCTGAGCGGTATGAAGAGGCTATCCGGCGTATCAGTGCCATTTATCATGCTTACCCTGATATTTGGAGCAGTAACGATTGGGAACCATATATAACCGTATTGCAAAAGAATGTTTATGCCACTAAGTTCCCTTCGAACGGGCGCACTATCTATAACTTTATTAATCGCGATAGCGCTGAAATAAAAGGACGTCAAATCAGTCTGTCTTATCATAAAGGCGATGTTTATTATGACCTGTGGAACGGCCATCAGCTTAAGCCAGAGATCAGGGGGGGTAACGCCATTTTGAGCTTTGATATCGAAAGATTTGGTTATGGATCGATATTGGTTGCCGGTGGAGCTCTGAAGCCTGCAGAAAGCGCCTTTATAGCTAAAATGGCCACAATGAGCAAGCGTAAGCTCAGAACCTACCCGGCCGACTGGAAGCCTATTCCGCAGCAAATGGTTGCCATCGCCGAAACAAAGATCGCCAATAAAACACCTGAAGGTATGATCAGGATTCCGGCGGCCGATAAGTATCAGTTTGAATCTGTAGGAGTGATGATTGAAGGGAATGAACTGCCAACGGCTGTCGGCGTGCAGCATAGCTGGGAGTCGCATCCGTCAAGATCGCAAAAACATGAAATGAGGATTGCCTCATTTTATATCGACAAATATCCGGTCACCAATAAACAGGTCAAAAAATTTATAGATGCCACCGGATACCATCCGGCAGATGATCATAATTTTTTAAGAGATTGGGCGAATGGAAGATATCCAGAAGGTTCAGAAAATGCACCGGTTACCTGGGTGTCATTAGAAGATGCTCGGGCCTACGCCAAATGGGCCGGCAAGCGCCTGCCTCACGAGTGGGAGTGGCAATATGCCGCACAGGGCACCGATGGCCGCAAATATCCCTGGGGAAATGAAAACATAAAAAATAACTATCCACCGGCCGATACCGCCCGCGCTATGCGTAAACCGACAGCTGTTGATGCTTACCCTGCAGGCGCAAGTGCGTTTGGGGTGATGGATATGGTGGGCAACGTCTGGCAGTGGACCGACGAGTACATGGACCTGCATAGCCGCACGGCGATAGTTAAAGGCAGCAGCTATTTCCATGCGCAAACCTCGGGCTGGTATTTCCCGCCTGCTTTAGAGGTTAACAAGTATGGCAAATACCTGCTCATGGCACCTAGTCTTGACCGCGCCGGTACCATTGGCTTTAGGTGTGTGGTGGATGCGGAGTGATGTGGGGCGGATTTCTTACAAAACTGTTGTTGGTGACAACACCAACAACGGCGAAGACTACAGGCTTAATCTTCCGAAGTTATAAACTTCAGACAGCGTAGTAAACAAGAAAATGACTTAAAAGTATTTTTTCTTGTTTCATTTTGTTTCACTATTTTTTTGTAATTATTTAATATTTAGGTAATTAGTTGAAAACCTTGTTTCACTTGTTTCATTTGTTTCACCCTCGCGTGAAACAAAACATGATCAGTGTAAACAAAAAAAGGCGATCCGAAAATCCGGATCGCCTTTTTGCTTATATGTTGTTTGTTTATTGTTGTCTAAACAATGCAGCAAATTTGGTTTCATAATTTTTGCGCTCTGCATCAAACTTGTTGTACAATTGGTCCTGATGTGCATCTTTTGCCGCTTGCGACATGTCGTACAGCATCTGCAGACCCATCTGCACATCATTACCGCTAAACATACCGGTGTTGTCTTGCAACTGGCGCGAAGCGTAATCAAGCTGATCAGTCACATAGTCATTAATACTGGTGATGTATTTATTAGCCAGGTTGATATCATTCAACTGGTAAGCTGCCTTTGCTATAAAGAAGCGGCCGTAGGTTATGCGCATGTCTACATGCAGGTCAGGCATTTCCTGGTCGTATTTGTGCAGTACTTTTAGCGCAAGGTCATTACGGCCCTTGTTAATCAGGTTTTGCATCAAATCAAGGAAAGTAGAGTTCATCACCGGATAGAACATCGTGGTCGACTCATGATCCAGGTATTTGGCCGTTTTAAAATTGCCGAATTTAAACTTGGTCATCAGGTTGTTGTACATGGTCATGGTGTTCACGCGCGAGTCGCCATGAACGGCTGTGTCCGGTTTCAACGGCATCAGGTGATAAACAAAGCCTTCTTTGTACAGGTATTGCTGCATGCCAATCAGGTTTTCATTACCTACAGTGATGGCAAAGCAGATCGGTCTTTTCCAGTTGTTATGGGCCAGGATGTCAATCATTGCCAGGTTATCCTTCATCACATATTTTGAAGTGAATTTCCACTTCATGGTATCGGCTATCATGCTTTGCATTTCGGCCGGCACCACGTTGTTTTTCAATACATCATTTTTGTTGATGGTGATCTTGAAGTTTTGGGTAGGCAGGTAGTTATCCACCTCGCCGTTTGGATAAGTAGCCTTAACCCGCGGATCGTCAGATGAGATAAAGTCGAACACATCTTTCACCTCAACAGAGCCTGGCAGTTTAGCATCGCGGAAATAAATCACGTCGCGCACGCCATCCTTGTATTTATCATACGGCATGGTGATTGGCAATGCATCGGCCTCATTCATCTTACGCTGCATCTGGCGAATGTACCAGTCGCCGGTAAACAAGCTCAGGTTCACCAAACGTACGTCAGGGCGTATGTTTTCAACTTCCTGGTCATACCACAGCGAATAGGTGTCATTATCGCCATAAGTAAACAAAATGGCGTTTTTAGGGCAAGACATCAGGTAGTTATAAGCCATGTCATGCGCAGTCATTTTGGTCGAGCGGTCATGTGCTTTCCATTCCTGGGCGGCTAATATAGTTGGAACTGTCAGCAAGCAGATCAGTGTAGCTGCAATAGCTGCTGGGCGCGCTGCCAATTTCTTTCTCAATACATCGGCCACTGCCAGAACGCCTAAACCTATCCAGATGGCAAAGGCGTAGAACGAACCAACGTAAGAGTAATCACGCTCACGCGGTTGTACCGATGGCTGGTTCACATAAAGCACAATGGCCATACCGGTAAAGAACCACAGCAGGGCGATGATCAGCGCATCGCGTTTTTTATTTTTAAAGTGATACCACAAGCCAAACAGACCCAATATTAGCGGTAAGGCATAAAGCGGGGTGTGCGTACGGTTGTCGGTCACAGATTTTGGCAGATGCTTGAAGCCGTCGATAATACCGGTGGTCCAATCGCCGTCAGCATAGCCCTGGAAGCTGCCCATTTGCTGCTGGCCGTCGGCATCATTAACGCGGCCCGCAAAATTCCACATAAAGTACCTGAAGTACATCATGTAGCTTTGCCAGCTCACAAAGAACTTAAGGTTGTCTGTAAAGTTCGGACGCTGATCAGCGCTCATGCGCAACCATTCGCGGTAAAACTGTGGGTCCTGCCCCTCGGTGCTGTACATACGAGGGAAGACGGTGGTATGGTCGTAAACGTAGTTTTGTTTTTTACCCGATACCTCATATTTTTTCTCGCCTTTGCGGTACAGGGTCTGGCCATCAGTCTGGTCTATAACCTGTGCATCAAAATAAGGGCCCGTTAATAGCGGAGTCTCGCCGTATTGAATGCGGTTCAGGTAACCGTTTAGGGTAAAGGCGTTATCAGGGTGCGAGTTATCTAAATTGGTGTTTGCCGCTGCGCGGATAGGAATATACACAAACGAGCTGTAACCAAAGTATACAAACGCCACGCACAAAAAGGCCAGGTTTAACACCGGTTTGTTTTTGCGGATACTATAAATAATACCGCCAACCAGGATGGCAATCAGTAACAGGAAGAAGAAGATAGATCCAGAACCGAAGCCCAAGCCCAAGGTATTAACAAAGAAAAGATCGAAATAAGCAGATAGCTGGATGGTCCACTGTCTGATACCAAACTGTACCAGGCCCAGGATAACAGCACCGGCAAAGAAAGCCAGCCATGCGCCTTTGGTACTAACAGTTTTGTTACGACGGAAGTAGTAAACCAGCGACAATGCAGGGATAGTCAGTAAGTTAAGCAGGTGGATGCCGATAGATAAGCCGATAACGTAAGCAATGAAAACCAGCCACTTGTCGGCACCCGGCTCGTCGGCATGGGCATCCCATTTCAACATCGCCCAAAAAACTAAAGCAGTACATAACGATGACCAGGCGAATACGATAGTCTCAACAGCGGAGAACCAGAAGGTATCGGTATAAGTAAAAGCTAAAGCGCCAACTAAACCGGCACCCATAATCAGGATGAGCCGTGTTTTGTCCTGTTCCTCGTCGCCATTAACAGCCGGCATAAGTTTGCGGGCAAAAGCCGTGATGGTCCAGAACAGGAACATAATAGTACCCCCGCTGGCCAGCGCCGAGCCCATATTGGTAAAAAACGGTACCTTCTCGTGGTTGCCCATGGAGAACAATGAGAAGAATTTACCCAGCATGGCAAACAGAGGATAACCCGGCTGGTGTGCAACTTGTAAACGGAATGCGCAGGAGATAAACTCGCCACAATCCCAGAAACTTACAGTGGGTTCTAAAGTTAAGATGTAGGTTACTGATGCTATAACAAAGCAAAGCCAACCTAACAGGTTATTGATCTTTTTGTACTGCATGGATAAGTATAGTTATATTCTATTTGGTAAATATCTATATTTTAAATGTTAAGTAGATAACGGCCCGCGGCCGATTAACATCTTTTAACACAATTGCCGCAAAGATGATAAAATTACTTTAAGTTTATAAAACTACATAAAACTTAGGGGAGCGCCCTGCTATGGCGATGCGGGTCACAGTGTGCAACTGGTCCACGCGCGAATGTGTATCACTTTGGATCAGTTGGATCACTTGAAAATAAAAGTATATTGAAAATCAATTGATTATAAATTGCCGCCGATAAAGTGGATCACTTTGGATCACCATTTCAGGACTTTTAAGTCATTTTTTGGATCACTTCACGTTCCCTCAGGGGCAATAAAAAAAACGGATATCGTCAAAAAATGATCAGATATCCGCTCTTTTAAGCAGCGAGTATGTACTTAATATTTTTATAAGTATTTATAACTGCGTTTTGTTTGCAAAAACCTAGTTTTTAATGGCTTAAGCTACTTTTCTTTTCAAAGTAAGTACGGTAATTTCGGGCCAGATACCTAACCGGCCTGAAAAAGCCAGGAAGCCAAAGCCCCGGTTCACATACAAATACCGGCCGTGTTCATGGGCCAGCCCGGCCCAGTCAAGGTAGCGGTATTGCACAGGGCTCCATCTAAAACCGGCTGTTTCCACACCAAATTGCGCACCGTGGGTATGGCCTGATAATGTCAGTTGGATATTGACGGGATTATAGCGCACCTGCTCTTCCCAGTGGGTGGGGTCGTGCGAGAGGAGGATTTTGAAAGCAGTCGGGTCGACGCCTTGTAGGGCTTTATCCAGATTGCCCACCTGTACAAATCCGCGCCCCCAGTTTTGTACGCCGATGAGCGAGATCTTTTGTCCGTTCTTTTCCAGTTGCAGGTTTTCGTCAAGCAGTAGTCGGTAGCCTAAGGTTTTATGGTGCTCTTTCAGCTTATCCAGATTTGCAGCTTTCTCGGCTTCGCTATCCCAATGTATGTAATCGCCGTAATCATGATTGCCGAAGATGGAGAACTGCCCGTACGGTGCCTTTAACTGACTGAAATTAGGGATGTACGGTTCTATCTCAAAAGCTGCATTGTTTACCAGGTCGCCGGTAAAGACAAAGAGGTCGCTTTTTTGCGCTTTGGCCAGATCAATGCCTTTTTGTACCGCGTCGATGTTGTCAAAACTGCCCGAGTGGATATCTGATAGCTGGGTAATTGTAAAGCCATCAAATGCTTCGGGCAGATCGTCAAAATAAATGGTTTCACGATGTACACGGTAATCGTACTTCCCCCGAAACATCGCATAAAAGAACCCGAAGAAAGGAAAAGCGGCCAGCAATACCGCCAGCTCGCTGATGAACACACGGCGCGCAGGGATATAGCCATTGCTTACTGAATCTTTATGCTTATTGATAGCGTTGACAATGCCTACAATACCACGACCCATATCGCCCAAAAACAAAACCAGTACAAATATCAGCTTGGTTATAAAAAAGGTGAGGAACAAACTAAGCATCCACTCATGATAAGGCATCATGCCTTTGGGGTTGCTAAAACTGCCAAATCCTACCAGAAACACCACGGTTACACCAATCGAGGTAACCAGAAATCCCCAGCAAACCATACCACGCGCAATGGGCCATGGCCAATGGTTGGTAAGGGTGCGCAGGCCTTTAAAAACGTACCAGTCAAACAAAAAGCTGATGGCAGCAAGAATGAAAAATATCTTCAGGAAACCACTTCTGTGCATGTATTTTACGGATCAAACTGCAAGTTAGAAAAAAAAACGGCACCCCTAAAGGCTCCCTCTAAATCTCCCCCGGTAGGGGAGACTTTTTAAAGCCCTCCCTACCGGGGATGGTTTGGGAGGGGCAAAAAAAAGCCCCTCTCCTAGGAGAGGGGCCGGGGAAAGGGCTTTATTAATAATGATGATAATTATCATTATCGTAGCGATGATCATAACGATTGTCATACCGATTATCGTAACGATTACGCCTGTCAGAATCATGCCTGTGCATTCCGCGATCACGATACCCTACTACGCAACTTGACATGGCTACCGATGTAAACAACAACAGTGCCACCACTTTTATAATGTGCTTTTTCATAATCTTATTTTTATACCTTATATGATATAAAGACTATGCCAACCTTAAAAAGTTTAATGCCTTTTAGCTAAACGCGATATGCCTATAAGCCCGAAACCAATAATGAGGAAGGTGATGAGCAACAAAATAAAGTTTATACCTATTTGCGCGTAGGTAAGCTTGTTGCCGTCAAGGAAACTGTACGGATAATAACCGGTGAACGCCCCGCGGCCAATGAGATATATAAAATAGATCAACGGATAAATGAGCCAGGAAAAAGCTTTGGCCCAGGGTAAATTGCCTTTGGTAATATAAACCAGCCAAAAAATCAAAAACGCGGGCGGACTAACCGAATGAAACACTTCGTCGCAAAACCTGAACAGGCCGTGTTGGGTATGCTCTTTACGCAATATGAGCTGGTAAACTATGCATACAATGATGATGTAGAGCGATAATCCGCCTAAAACTGAGGGCTTCGAAAAAAACTGCCCCCAGGTTGATTTGGGTGCCAGCAGCATCAGCGTAAGCGCCAGCGCTACCAGGAAATTGTTTTGTATAGTGAAATAACTGAGTAATTGAACTATCGCACCACCAAACGTGCGACCCTCGTGCATGTATTTAATGGTAGATATGTAAAACTGAATACCCAGGGCCAGCCATATCAAAATGGCCAGTACAGCCATGTAACTGTTCTTTGTATGTTGTTTCATGATCTCTTTTTTGCGGAACGGGAGGGTTTTTTATTCATCATCATTTCATAACTGGTGTTGATGGCGTCCTGCAGCATATCAGGGTGTACTGTATCGAGCTCAAATACTGTCCACCCGTGGTGCGAGCCCCATTTATTAGGAACGGGATAAACAATAGCCGCATCAAATGCACAGAACACCGATTGATCAATATCAGACAGACCAATCTGCATCTTTCTCTCAGTAACCGACAGCGTAGCAAAGGTGCGCCCGTTGGCGCGGTAGGCAGGTTTGCCTACATGGTTATATTCTTCTACTGCAGGCAGAGATAAAGCAAACTGACGGGCTTGTTCAACAGTTATCATTTATAATTGATTATGAGCTAAAATATTAATTTTATGATATAAAACCGATGATGTTGGGCCTTAAAAGTAATACCTTTATTTATCCACATCTACCCAAAACTATTCACTATGAGCGATAACCCGAATGGCGAAGTAACTCTTCAATATACCGATAATGGCATTGCCACCATCAGCTTTTATCATCCGGCACAAAACTCATTACCATCGGTTTTGCTGCAACAGCTCACTGCCACGATTGAGCAGGCAGGGCAGAATCCGCAAACACGTGTCATCGTCCTGAAAAGTGGCGGCGACCGCACCTTTTGTGCCGGCGCTAGTTTTGATGAGTTACTGCAGATTAAGGATAAGCCGGCCGGCAAAAAGTTCTTTTCCGGCTTTGCTGATGTAATTAATGCCATGAACAAATCGCCAAAAATTATAATCGGAAGGGTGCAGGGTAAAACCGTGGGCGGCGGAGTAGGTTTAGCAGCCGCAGCCGATTATTGCCTGGCTACCGAAGCAGCCTCGATCAAACTAAGCGAGTTGGCCATAAGTATTGGTCCGTTTGTGATATCGCCGGCGGTTATACGTAAGATAGGTACATCTGCTTTTGCCCAATTGACTATTAAGGCTACCGATTTCCAGTCGGCACAATGGGCGAAGGATAAAGGACTATATCATGAAGTTCATACTGATATTAATGAATTGGATGCAGCCGTTAATGCGCTTGCCGAAAAGCTGGCATCCTACAATCCCGAGGCATTGGCCGGGCTTAAAAACATACTAAGGGAAGGAACTGAAAATTGGGACGATTTGCTGGCCGAGCGCGCAGCCATAAGCGGAGAGTTAGTGCTATCAGCATTTACGCAGCAGGCGCTGCATAATTTTCTGAATAAAAAATAAAAAAGTCCCCTTTAACTAAAGGGGACTTTTCTTTTACCAGCCACGGTACATGCGGTGATACATCATCGGCCGTCTGTAATAACCGTAACCATGATGACGGTAAACCGGATAGCCCGGCGCATAATAGACAGGGCGCTCAACCACAACGGGGCGATAATATGGACGATAATAAACCGGGCGAGCCGGATAACCCAAGCTGACACCTATGTGTACCTGCGCATTGGCTGCGTTAAAACCTAAGGCTAATATGGCAGTTACTATTGCTAATTTTAAAGTTTTCATAATCTCAATTTTTATACGATGTTAAAGTATCGTTGTTTGTTATTGAGACAATTGCCGTGTCGCAGGGTTTAATTAATTAATTTAACTTGAGTGTAATTTATTGGAATACAGCTAATAAAAATGTGATTGTAAGTATAAAAAGAAAGCCCCTGCCAGTTGGCAGGGGCTTTCTTTTTTAGTAGTGTCTTTTTACAACCACTACTCTATGTGGTTTGTAATAATGATGTCTGTGATGACGGGTCACAATTACTTCGCGATGCACAGGGTGTTGAACTACCACCACTCTGCGCGGCGGCGGCGGAGGAGGGGTACCTACATGTACACCAACTCTAACTTGTGCGTTTGCAGCCTGAAAAGTAAAGGCTAATAATAATGCTGCTATTGATAATTTTAAAGCTTTCATAATCTTATATAAACAATTTTAATGTTGTTGTTTATGTCTTTAAGACAATAGCAATGCCAGCCGGTTTAACAATTTTAACCGTCATAATGCTATTTGATCGGTTTTTGTCGATAATAACAACATTTACAATTAATTATACAATGTAACGAACGTGATATAAACAACAAGTCCGGCCAATTAGCTAATTGGCCGGACTTGTTCATATGGATTAAATGTATGCTTAATAGTTCATTATAGCCACTACCGGGTAATGGTCAGACGGTGCTTTGCCTTCGTACGAGTTAGTTAATATCGCGTAGCGTTTAACATTAAATTGTTTGGTTACAAAGATATGGTCAATACGGCTGTCGGTTTTGGTATTCAGGTTAAATGCGTTGAAGGTACCATTGGTAGCCAGCTTAACAGGAGCCAGGTTGTAGCAATCCTGCAATACGCCGGTGCTTAAAACCTCTTTGTAGCTTTCGTTATGCTGGTCGACGTTAAAGTCGCCGGTAAAAATGGTGGCGCTGTTACCTGCCATTTCTTTAATTTTTTGTAACACCAGGTGCGCGCTCTCTTTGCGGGCCACTACACCTACGTGGTCCATGTGCAGGTTAAAAAAATAAAACTTAAAGCCGGTTTTAATATCCTGAAACTGCGCCCAGGTGCAAATGCGCGGTAAAACGGCATCCCAGCCTTTGTTTGGCCTGTCTGTAATAGTTGATAGCCAGAAGTTGCCTTGCTTTAATATTTTAAATCGGGTGGTTTTATAAAAGATGGCCGAATATTCGCCTTTAGTTTTGCCATCATCGCGGCCGATACCGATATATTGATATCCCGGTAAACTGTCGACCATATTTTGCAGCATATTGTGTTTACCTTCCTGCGTACCAAATACATCCAGATCATTAAACTGAACAATTTTGCAGATAACCGGGTAGCGTTGGCCCCAGCCATTGCCTTTTAATGAATCCTCCTTGTTGTCGTTACGCAGGTTATAAGTGCCGATATGCAGTTCCTGAGCAAATACAGCCGAGCCCAACAGCAAACCGACTAAAGTTGAGTAAATTATTTTTTTCATATAGTTTAATTGGTGCCGCTAAATATATGAAAAATGTTAACAATCGATGAGATTCGATGTGAGGGTTAATATAGAATTAACAAACTGATTTGCTTAATTAATATAGTCGCGTCATTGCGAGGAACGAAGCAATCTCTGCGCGACAACAACAACTTGCTATTGACCAGCGTGTGTAGAGATTGCTTCGTTCCTCGCAATGACGGGTTGTTAATAATTTTACTCGTACGCCTTCAAACTATTCTTCAACAGTCGAATCTCTTCCTGGATATCCTCAATACGTTGCAGCAAATGCGTAATGGCCTCAATACCGGCGACGTTAATATCCAGGTCAGTATGTAGGCGTATCATGCGTTCCAGCTTTTGGAGCTCAGTTTCGGGAATATAGGTGGTATTATTGACAATTTTTATTTCGATCAGTCCGGCTTCATGCAGGTCGGCAATAAAAGAGTGTTCCAGGTGGTGGTAAACACAAAAATCTGTTGTTGTTATTAAATGCTTGGTGCTCATAACCCGATAATTTATGCTGATGATTTAGCCAGTTCTTCAAATAGTTGTTTTTGTTTGTCGGTAAGGTTGGTCGGTAGCTCTATGTCGTAGGTGATGAACAGATCGCCAAACTCGCCCTCTTTTTTGTAGACAGGCAGGCCCTTGCCTTTCAATTTCACCTTGGCGCCGTTCTGCGTTTCAGGCTTTACTTTAACTTTTACCTTACCGGTAAGGGTTTCGGCAGTGATCTCGCCCCCCAAAACAGCTGTATACAGATCCAGTTTGGCGTTGACATACAGATCAGCACCCTTACGTTTAAACCGCGCATCATCGGCCACTAAAAACTTAATATACAAGTCGCCACTCGGGCCGCCATTGGCGCCCGGTCCGCCGTGACCGGCAATTTTAATGGTCTGTCCGTTCTCAACGCCCGCAGGTATGGTAATGCGAATATTTTTACCATTAACGGTCAGTGTTTGTTTGTGCGTTTCGCTTACGTCCTTTAAACTTAGCTGTAATTCGGCATTGTAATCCTGGCCGCGGTACTTTGCCTGCCTGCGGCCGCCGCCACCACCTCCGCCAAACATCGACTGAAAGAAATCAGAGAAATCCTCACCGCCGCTGCTAAATCCTTCAAAGTCAAACGCCTGATGACCGCCGCCGCCATAGCTGCGCTGCTGCCGGCTTTGTTGCTGCCGGGCCTGTTCATAAGCTTCGCCGTGTTGCCAGTGCTCGCCATATTGGTCGTACTTTTTGCGTTTGTCGGGGTCGCTCAAAACCTCATTAGCCTCATTGAGCTGCTGAAATTTCTTGTGCGCCTGTTCGTCGTTAGGGTTTAAGTCGGGGTGATATTTACGCGCCAGCTTGCGGTAAGCAGCCTTGATCTCTTTTTCGGTTGCTGTTTTGCTGATGCCTAAAATCTCGTAGTAGTCAATAAATGCCATGGCAGAATATAGTTGAGACACATGCTTTGCGTCTGATTTATAACTATAAAAATAATGGATTAGTTTTAATGAAATACTATGCGCAGGTCATTATTGAAGATGATATTTAGCATCCTTGTCATTCTGAGCATAGCGAAGAATCTTATACGGTATACAAGATAAGCTCAATATCAAATATCGCGCATACAAGATTCTTCGCTATGCTCAGAATGACAAATAATGAAAAAAGGAATGAATCTCCTACAAGAAATCTGTAGTACGGGTATGCTTGCGCTTGATGTAATTTCTAAAATCAAGCACTATACCGGCAAAGAAGTAAACTATCAGCGGGAAACCAACCGACAGGAAAGAAGTGTAGATGAAAAACAGTCTTAGTTTAGACGTCGAAATATTAAAACGCTCGCCCAGGTAGGTACATACCCCGAAAGAGTTACGTTCAAAAAAAGTGAGAATTCGTTGTAACATATCTAAATTAAACTTGCTTTAGTACTTTATTACCAACGCTGCATTGCAGGCATTTCTTATAATTGCAGTAATAGTTTTTTAATTCTAATAAAGCCTGCGACTCAAATGCCGACGCTGCCTTTACGCCCAGACTATCAAAATCAGCAATAATATTATTCTGTTCGCCGGGCAGGGTTTCCAGCAGCTTTAAGCTTCTGTCAATAAAATACTGCTGCTGGTTATACTTACCGTAGCTGAACAAAAATAGCGATAAAGTATTTAACAATAACAAATTGGCCGACGATTGCCCCATGTTTTTTGAAGCCGGTTTTGACAGTTTGTCAAATTGGTAATGATCGTCCCAATACTCGTTAACCTTGATATCAGTAAAAAGTTTTTGCAACAGTTTAACATCTTTTATATCCAGCACTTTCGAAAACAGGTGATTGGAATTAACAACCAAAGCCGCAAACTGCGCCAGCCTTACCGTTGGGAAATTAAGCGGGCGCATACGCATAAACTTCCAGAGGTGATTATCTATAGGGGCAAGATTGAACTTTTTGCGCAGAAAATCATATTCAGTTTTTAGCTTGTGCGGATATTCGTCGTGCAGGTCATCAGTCAGAAAACCAGCCTGACCAAATATCAGCGCTTCAATTTGCAGCGCATTATTTTTATGTTTCCCGAGGATGTTTTGCGGCAGCGATTTAGCCAGCAACTCAAATGGTAAAGCGTTTACCTTAAAACCAAAATTTGCTGCCATAAATTGATAAAACGTTTCCTCCCAATCGCCCCGGTTTAGCTCAAGGGCCTTGATCACCGCTTCTGATTTTTTTTCTAATCGCTCAATCAGGATACGGGTAAACCAGGTCTTCAGCGTAAACTCATCCAGTTTGCCAATGCTGCTTTCGCACGGGATAATAGTTTGATTGCCATAGATCAACTGATGATAGCGGCTATACAAATCGTCAGGTATCCGGTTATTCAACTCCAGGGTAGGTATCCGCCGGCCTTTGGTATCGCTCACCGGCTCATCGTCACGATAAACCACGTGAAGAATAACATTGTCGTAAGCATTATCGGTGGTATGCTTATGTTTTTTCCAGTCGGACGATGACAGGTGCAGTTCGACATTGCCAGCCCAGATGGTATCGCCAATTTTGATGCGGGCATTGGCAAAGTCGGGTCCCGAATCGGTATTGTGTAATCCCGCCGAAAGCACCTCAATTGCCTCGCCGGTCGTGGTGCGCAAATCGGCCCGGTTAAACAGTCGAAATTTCCAAACGTAATGCAATAGGTCTTCGGTAAAAAGCATTAACTAAGATATTTAAAAAATCGGTAATAATAAATTACGTCATTGCGAGGAGGAACGACGAAGCAATCTCTACACGATACGCAAGCAATATGATTAGCGAGTGTAGAGATTGCTTCGTTCCTCGCAATGACGGGTAGTTTATGAATGGATGTTGGTCGTTGATTCTAAACCAAACTCGACACCACGTTAATACTCAGCGCCACAATAGCGGTATTAAATGCAAACGAGATGATTGCGTGTAATAAAGCCAACCTGCGAATTTGACGTGACGATATTTCGACATCTGATACCTGGAACGTCATCCCGATAACAAAAGAAAAGTAGACAAAGTCCAAATAGTCCGGTTCTTTTTCATCGCCCGGAAACTCCAGACCTTCGCGTTGGTCGTTTGGATTATCGACATCCGGACTGTAATAAAAATGCGCATAGCGCATGGTAAATAGTGTATGCACCAGCCACCATGATACAATTACCGAACCCATGCCCAGTAAAATATGGGTGGTGACCATCGATTCTGAACCACCTTTGGTTGATTTTAATAAGAATACTATCGAACCCAGGCTGACAAATGAAGCAGCAATAACAAATAAGAATATCAGCGCGCGGCTGGAATCCTGCAACCGGGCTATTTTACGAATTTCGCGGGGATGAGCATTGAAAATAATTATCCAATCCATGGCAATCATAGTCAATGCACAGGACACCCAGGTGATGAGCACTACAGCCGGCCATCTAAATTGAGTGTAGGCAATAGAAAAGGTAATAACCCCGGCAATTACCGAAATCAATATACGATGCTGTGCATCCAGTTTAAAGAAAGCGTTATTGGGTAATTTGGTGATCTGTTTGAGAGTTCGCTTTGCCATAGGTTTTAATCAGCGATGGCAATATACGCTATTCCTCCTCAACAATAAAAGCTACGCGGCCTATTTGCCCATCTTCTAATCTCACCTTAATGCCGCGCGAATGGTAAGCCGCGCTGGTAAGCAAATTCTTTACAATACCCCGTGTTAATGCGCCGCTGCGCTGATCTTTTTTAAGGATGATATCAACCTCAAGGCCGGGGTATATATCTTTTCTGTTTTGTCCGTTCATAGGGAAGAATAGGGTGTCATGCTGAGCTTGTCGAAGCATGCGGGCAGGCCATCGCACGCCCTTGGACGGGCTCAGGGTGACGCCCGCTTTTAGAGTATTTTATTTCACCAATTCACTCACCGCCTTATCTACCACATCAAACTTAAACTGCCCCACAACTTTATTCATCGCCTCAGTGATTTGCGCGTTCATTAAGTTGCCTATGCTGCCTTCGTGGGTATGATTTACCGTTTTATCCGGATTAAATTGGCCTTTTTCAATAGCCAGTCCCACCTGTTTGTAAGCATCGCGGAACGGTGTGCCTTCCAGTACCATGCGGTTAACCTCTTCGACGCTGAACAGGTACGCATATTTAGGATCGTTCAGTATGTCAGTATTCACGCTCACGTTTTGCAGCATGAAGGTAGCCATGTGCAGGCAGTTCTTAATTTCGGTAAAAGCCGGGAACAGCAGCTCTTTCAGCAATTGCATTTCGCGGTGATAGCCTGATGGCAGGTTAGTCGTCATAATAGCTACGTCGGTTGGCAAGGCTTGCAGGCGGTTACATTTACCGCGCATAATCTCCCAAACGTCAGGGTTCTTTTTGTGCGGCATGATGCTGCTGCCTGTGGTTAGCGTATCCGGGTAGCTTACAAAAGCAAAGTTCTGGCTCAGGTATAGCGCCTGGTCCATAGCCATTTTGCCTAAGGTAGCAGCTATTGACGACAGTGCTTGCGCGATGATGCGCTCGGTTTTACCACGGCCCATTTGCGCATAAACTACGTTGTAGTTCAGGCTTTCAAAACCCAGCAGTTGGGTAGTCATGGTACGATTTAGCGGAAACGATGAGCCATATCCTGCTGCCGAGCCTAATGGGTTTTTATTAGTAATCTTATAAGCTGCCAATAGCAGTTCAAGGTCATCCACCAAGCTTTCGGCGTATGCGCCAAACCATAGTCCGAATGACGACGGCATAGCCACCTGTAAGTGCGTGTAACCCGGCAGCAAAACGTCTTTATATTTTTCGCTGAGCGTAATCAGCTGATTAAATAGCGTCTGTGTTTCTTCGACCACCTGTTGTAGTTCGTGTCTGAAAAACAGTTTCAGGTCTACCAAAACCTGGTCATTACGCGAGCGGCCGCTATGGATTTTTTTACCGGCATCGCCAATACGTTGGGTTAGCAAAAGCTCCACTTGCGAGTGTACGTCTTCAACACCCGCTTCGATGGTAAAATTGCCTTTCTGAATATCGGCATAAATGTTTTTAAGCTCACGTTGTACCAGGTCCAGATCCTCAGCGCTCATCAGGTCGATGCTTTGCAGCATGCGGGTATGTGCCAATGATCCCAATACATCAAACGCCGCCATTTGCGCGTCGAACTCAGTATCCCGGCCAACGGTAAAACTTTCTACCAGCTCATTAACATTGGTGGTTTTTTGCCATAGTTTGCTCATGGTGCAAATATGGGAATTATTGGTGAGAGTGAAACGCTCTCTTTTTTGTCATTGCGAGGAGGAACGACGAAGCAATCGCAAGGAGAAAGGTTCGCGATTGCCACGCTACGCTCGCAATGACACTAATGAATCAAACGATTTGTTCCAGCATCTTCACATACAACTCAATGCCTTCTTTAATCTCATTCACATACACAAACTCATCAGCAGAGTGTGAGCGCGCTGAATCGCCGGGGCCTATTTTGATAGATTGGATGTCCAGTAATGATTGATCTGATGTGGTAGGCGAGCCGTAAGTGTTACGGCCAAGCGACACACCAGCTTTTACTATCGGATGATCCATGTCTATCGACGATGGTTTGAGGCGGATAGAGCGCGGGTTCACATCGCAGCCCACATGCTGACGGATGATCTCCAGAACTTCTTCGTTGCGGTAGGCATCGGTCACCCTAACGTCGACCACAAAATTACAGCTGGCGGGAACCACGTTGTGTTGCGAGCCTGCGTTAATCACAGTCACGGACATTTTTATCGGACCGAAAATATCACTCTCCTTCGGGAACTTAAAGGTGCGGAACCACTCAATATCCTTCATGGCTTTGTAGATGGCGTTTTCGCCCTCTTCGCGGGCCGCGTGGCCGGCTTTGCCGTGAGCTATGCAGTCTAACACCATCAATCCTTTTTCGGCAACAGCCAGGTGCATTTGGGTAGGTTCGCCTACAATGCCGAAGCTTAATTCGCCCAGGTCAGGAATGATCAGCTCAAGGCCGTTAACGCCTGATATTTCTTCTTCGGCAGTGGTAGCCAAGCAGAAGTTATATTTTAAATCTGTACGATCATAGAAGTACAAAAACACTGCAATGAGCGATACCAGGCATCCGCCGGCATCATTGCTGCCCAGTCCGTACAGTTTGCCATCTTCAATAACCCCATCATAAGGGTCGCGGGTATAGCCGGTGTTTGGTTTAACGGTATCATGGTGCGAATTGAGCAGGATGGTAGGTTTTGATGAATCAAAATGTTTGTTCCAGGCCCACAGGTTATTCATTTTGCGATGTGGCTGGATGCCATGCATTTTCAGAAAATTCTCGATCAGGTGGGCTGTACGGTCTTCTTCTTTACTAAAAGACGGAATTGAAATTAATTGCTGCAAAAGTTGTACAGCCTGTTGGTATAACGTGTTAGTATCGTTCATAAATGTGATGGTCAAAATTACAATTTTTTCGCACAAGCAATGTTGTTTAGCGCCCGGTTTACAGAGACTTAATGAATACTTAACAGAGACGCCGGATTTGTTTTAAAGTTTAACGGTAACAGATAAAATACAATTAAGCAAACAGATTATTTGGCGATTCAATAAAATGCGGACGGCGCAGGCTTAGTCCCAGGACTTCATTTAATCGTTTTACCGTGTAATCTGCCAATACCGGCGAGTATTGCTCATCATGCTGGTGCATAAAGAACCAGCAGCTTTGCAGGCCCATATCGCGCCATTGCTTAATGCGTTCTACCCACGAATCTACACGGGCGTAATCACTTGGGGTAAGGCCGTTGCCTACGTAGCGGATGAAAGCATGAGGCGTTGGCAATGTCATGTGCAGGCAATCGCGACGGCCAGAAGCATCAGTGATCACCGCGCCGATATTCATATCGCGCAGCATATTAAAAAGCCCGTCGCGCGCTTCAGGGTTGGCAAACCATTCTTTGTGTCGTACCTCAACATAAACCGGGACATCGGTAGGTAAGTGTTCCAGGTAAGCTTTCAATTCGGGCAAGCTTTTGGGTGTGTAATTATCGCTCAGCTGCAAAAACAGCGGACCTAATTTATCACCAAACGCCGTGATGCCCTCATAAAAAGTGGTGGTCACCTCTTCGGCATTCTTCAAGCGTTTTATGTGGCTGATGCTTTGCGAAAACTTAGGGCAAAATTTAAAATCAGGGTTGCTGTCGGCCTTTTCTTTCCATTTGGCGATGGTTGCCGGCGGGTAGACGTTGTAAAATGTGGCATTCAGCTCAATGCAGTCAAAGTGCTTAACGTATTCGTCCAGAAAGTTGGCGTCTTTGGTTTTAGGCGGATAGATCTGCCCAACCCATTCCTTGCGCCCCCATTTGGCACAACCCACATGCACCTGCATAGGCTGATTGTTTTTTACTGATGCAAGGGTTGCGACGGTTAACGGTGCATCAGGAGGAAGGGTGAAGTCGATATTTGATAGTTCTTCGGGGCTAACTTTGCCAAATTCCATAGTGTTGTGTGTTTTGGTAACGATGATGTAATCGGTTGTAACAAATTTAAAATAATAAACGCTGAACGCAGCGGCGACAGTATATTTATATAATTGTTACCTATGGATAGGCGCGCTACCCGCCAAACCATCATTTTAAGGGGAATTATGACAGTAAAGGGCTCAAGGTATTCTGTATGTTTATTATTGCTCGCGACAGCATTTTTAGAAGCATGTAATAACGGTAAACAGACCTACACGAGTGACTGCGATGCCAACATAGTCTTCAAAAAAATATCTTACACCCATTTACTGGACAGCCTGAACTTTTACGATAAAAAATACATTGAAGTAGAAGGTAAGTATGTAGAGGGGAAAGAAGAATCAGCTTTATTTAATGATAGCCTTTTTCTGCACAAACCCAGTGGCGGTTTATGGGTAAACTTTAGCCAGGATTGCCCTTTGTATCTGGCCGGGACACATACCGGTTTCTTCGAGGTTGATGGTGGCGGATATGCCCATATCAAAAATCAAAAGATACGCATACGCGGAAGGATTGATTTAAACAACAGGGGTGCATTTCAATTATACAAGGGCTGTATAGATCACGTAAGTTTTATTGAGCTTTAGTTGGCTGATAGTTTAAAAAAATAAACTGTCATCTCGACCGTAGGGAGAGATCTATACACACGCTAAGCACGGCGTGAATATCTATGTATAGATCTCTCCCTATCGGTCGAGATGACATAAATTTAGAAATAGATCATCCTACCAGAATTCCTCTATATCTCCATCTGCAATCCGTCATAAGCCAGCTTAATACCTGCGGGAAGTTCAGCTTCTATGTCGGCATGTTTGCCCAGGCGATGGCTGATATGGGTAAAATAGGTGGTTTCGGCGCCAATTTCGCGGGCGAAATTGATCGCCTCGTCTAACGTAAAGTGAGAGATATGGTTTTGCTTTTGCAGTGCGTTGATCACCAATATTTTGCTGCCCTTGATCTTTTCTTTTTCCTCGTCAGATACCGTCTTGGCATCGGTGATATAGGTAAAGTCGTTGATGCGGAAACCTAACACCGGCAGCTTGTAATGCAGCACCTCGATAGGGATGAAATGTATGCTGCCGATATCAAACGGATCTAAACCGATAGGATGGATGTTGATCTGCGGGATGCCGGGATACTTAAACTCGGCAAATACGTAGGGGAACTCGCGCATTAATGCCGCCTGTACACGCGCATCGGCATAAATGTTCATGGGCTCTTGCTGTTTGAAGTTAAAGGCGCGAATGTCGTCCATGCCGGCAACGTGATCCTTGTGCTCATGGGTATAAACCACCGCATCCAGGCGTTGTACATGGGCACGCAACATCTGGTACCTGAAATCGGGACCCGAGTCTATTACTACAGTTTTGTCATCCGCTTCAATTAATATGGATGAACGTAACCTTTTATCGCGCGGATCGGCAGATGTACAGACCTCGCAGCCGCACGCAATTACGGGTACGCCTTGTGAGGTGCCGGTGCCTAAAAAAGTTACGATCACAGTTGCAGCTTGGTTTGTTTAAGTTGTTGTAAAAAGGCAATTTGTTTATCGTCGAGCAGGTTATGATCTACTTCCAGGTCACGCAACAGTTCGGCCAGCGACAGTATCTTGCTCTCCAGGTTCGAAAAACGGTTTACCACAATCATTTTGCTATTCAGCAAAAGGCATGCCCCGGTTTTGAAGTTCCCCTTTTCATAACGCACTTTGTACCCTGCCGATTTTAGCAGCAGTTCCATCTTCTCGAGCGTATGGGTAGTCATGGTGAGCATTTTTCAAAAGTAAGGATATTGAGGAAAGGAAAAAGAGGAAAGGGAAAAAATGGTATTAGCCGGATTTTACCAAATATCGTAACCCTTTACCATGTCTTTAATTATAGGCAGCAATTTGTATAGCGCAGTATTACTATTAACGGTTGGATCTACAGTATTGCGAGCATCATGTATTTCTTTAACCCAAACGTTATCAGTCGTATAAAAACGAAATGTGTAGAACGGCCCTTCCACATCTTTCAGGTGCTCGCGCGTGATGGTTTGAATGGGCAGCTCGTCAAAGTTGGATTTTATTAAATTGATGTAAACTTTACCTCTCAGCTTCATGGGCTCATAAATATTCATTTCGCTAAAAGCTTGCATGAAGTAGGAATCGTCTGCAGTGGCCCAAAACAAAATTTTTCGGGCCGAGGGTGTAAAGCCAATCTGCGTATGCGAAATAGAATCGCCAAACATGTAGGTGTATACAGCAGATCCTGCATTTGCTTCGTATGTGAATACCAGTTTTGCTTTCTCTTTAACTAACTGATTGATCTTTTCTTTCAGCTTTGGGCCATTCTGTCCATATTCCCAATTAATGAAGGCTGCCGTTTTATCATCAGTATAAGCATAAGCTTTGATATGGTTTTGCTGAGTGGCAAGGCAAAGCTCAATCCATTGGTGGTTACTTACTTTTTCCTGATAACTGGTTACCAGATCGATGGCTTCGGCATACAATGGTTCAGCTTTTTCATATTTGCCTTTTTTTCGTAATGAGTCGGCTTGGTGCTTTAGGGTTTTGACGTTTTGGGCAAAGCTTATCAAAGGCAGTATTAAACAAAATATAAAGGCTGATTTTTTCATATCAAATGCCATTTTTAACTTTAGATATAGCATACAGTTTTTGAAATAGTGCGCGTAACCCAAATGTACCATAGCCCCCATAGTCTACTATGGTTTTTGAGGTGCCATCCTTAAATTTTAACCTTATAGTGCTGGTTGAAGCATCCGTCCACGGCACAGCATAGTGGTTTTTCAACCTTTTAATGTCCAAATACTTTATAAGGTCAAATATTTTTTTTCGCTCGTTTGTTGAAAGTTTAGACTTTGAAAGTGGTGCGGTTTTAACGCTAAAACTATCTATCCTATAACCTTCTTTAGTTTTTACCAAAGTTCCGCCATATTTATAGTTGTCGAAACTTAAGTTACTGTTTTTGGCAATCGTCATATTAAAATCGGGACAACTTGCGCAACCGCCTTGCTCAATATGGCCGTTTGTTAAAATCACTGAATCGATATTGTATTTTGGAGGGTGTTTATTATACTCAATGAAATTATCAAATTTATAGATCAACGTATCCGTTCGCGGACGAAAATACCTATTCAGTATATCGGTATCAATTCCATGAAATACAATAAGATTCTGGTTGCGATATGGTATCACATTAACCAGTTCGCAAACTTCAGAATTATAGCGCAATGATATCAGTTTAAATGTATCATTGCCGTTATCCATGACAACATAATTATCGTAAACATACCAATGACAAGTTACTACCAAATCGGTGCGTTTGTCATTGTTCAGGTCAGCTTTCTGCCAGCTTTTTGTTTCCCAGGTTTTGGAAAGCGTATCAGATTTAAAGCAGTTTCTGTTTATCAGAACACTATCTATTGGCGGAATAGTAAGTTTTGGCGTGTTTTTGCCGGTTATGAAATTTTTATTAAGGGATATAAGAAACCGTACCACATCGCTATCAGTTTTAAGCTCGTCTATTTTATTGGCACTCGCGGCTAACGACGTAAACAACAAGCATAAAATAACAAACAGCTTTTTCATAGCGATACGGTTCAGAATTGATATCACTAATTTGACTAAATAATGCCGTAAATCAAAACAGCGGTTGTTACGATTTAAATGCTATTTTTAAATTATGCGAAAAGTAGTTTTTATCTTCTGTTTAATGATATTATTAGCCGGGGCAGCTTATGCGCAAGGGGTAGCCGAAGACAAAATGGCCGCACAAATAAGCAAATTAAATAAGGCAGGTATTGATACGATCATGGTTTATGGGCCTAACGGCGGAGGGATCAGGGTGTATCAGGATAACTCACCCTGTTATGTTTATCATAACCAACGATACCTGGCTTGGATACACAAAAATCACAACTATATAACCCTTATAGATGAGTGTTATGAGTATGAAGTTTTGAAAGATAAACTAAAACCGGTTGCCGATTTGTTAGCCGGCCACTTGTCTGAAATAGTTAAGCAGAATATCAGGGCGCCTGCCTACAAAGTAATACGAAATGGAAAAGAAGAATTGGGCGGATGGTCCGCTTCTGATGATATGGATTTTAAACTTACATTTAATTATAAAGGACATCCCTATATTAAGTCTTTCGAATCATTTTATCTAAGGGATCAATATGGCCCAGGTATAGATAGCACAGACCGTCATCTGAACATATATTACGACCAAAATCAGAAAAGCTACATCAAGCAAGCTTATGATTTGATGAATAAGATTTTGCCAACTCTTGAGTTCAAAAAGAAATAAAAGGCTTACTTCAAATTCACCACCTCAACACCCGGATGTGCCTTGGTATCAAAAGTAAAAGTGCCGGCCGGTGCATTAACCATTGGAGTTAGGCTGCGTAGGGCGTAATTATAACGCGCGCCGCTTTTGTCAAAGATCAACGCGTTATATATCTGCTTTTTAACCTTATCTATAGTTAGTTTGATCTTGAAGAACTGCGATTTTTCATCATCAGGCGATAGCTCAATAACTTGGTAGATTTTGCTGCCGATTTTCTGGTCGCCGCTGTAATAATATTTATAGCCGTGCTCATAGATGGTGAATATCTTGGCGGGGTTAAAGCTTTGGTCGCTGTTGTCGGCCTCAGTTAGCTGCACTTCTTTATCTTTTTTCAGGTAGGTCCACTGGTTCTTGCCATCGCTGATGATCTCTTGATCCACATCGCTTTGACTGCCTGTGGCATAAATATCCACCTTATATTTATTAGCTTTTGATTGAGTTATGAGCGTGCCGTTACGTGTTTCTTTTACGTTGGCCTGTTGATTGTCCACCGTAAAGGTAAAATCGCTTTTAATAACGTTGTATGAGCGATATTTCTGGCTCACTTGTTTCAATATGCTTTTAGCTGCCGCATCTTTTTGAGCGAATGCATGAGTTGTTGTTAATAAGAATAGGGTATAGAATAATAGCTTTTTCATTTACGGTACGACTTGTTTTTGTGAGGAACGTTTAGTCTTGGTTTTAGTTTAAAAAAACTTGGGTGTCACCCTGAGGCTCTCGAAGGGTGAGCGGAGGCCTTACCCTCATGCTTCGAGAGCCTCAGCATGACACCCGTTTTCTGCTCGATTAATCCTTATCCAAAGCCTCTAAATATTGCATCAACGAATACTCATCCGGATACAGCACTTCGCGGGCCTTGCTGCCCTCAAACGGACCGACGATGCCGGCGGCTTCCAGTTGGTCGATAATACGGCCCGCGCGGTTGTAGCCCAGTTTAAGCTTGCGTTGTATCAATGAGGTTGAGCCTTGCTGATGCATCACTATTAGACGGGCCGCTTCTTCGAACATCGGGTCGCGGTCGTTAGGGTCAAATTCTTTAGCGCTGCTTTGTTCGCCTTCGCCAACGTATTCAGGTAGCAACAGGGCGGTAGGATAGCCACGCTGGTTACCGATGAAGTCTGATATCCTTTCCACTTCGGGCGTATCCACAAAGGCGCACTGCAGGCGTATCAGGTCGCTGCCGGTGCTGAATAACATATCACCGCGACCAATCAACTGATCTGCACCACCCGCATCCAGAATAGTACGCGAGTCGATCTTTGAAAGCACTCTGAACGCCAACCTCGACGGGAAGTTAGCCTTAATAGTGCCCGTAATAATATTTACCGACGGGCGCTGTGTAGCAATCACGAGGTGAATGCCCACCGCACGGGCCAGCTGCGCAATACGGGCAATGGGTTGTTCAACCTCTTTGCCTGCAGTCATCATCAAATCGGCAAACTCGTCTATCACCAGTACAATAAATGGCAAATAACGGTGTTTTTCGGGATTGCTGATCTTGCGGTTAACAAACTTGGCGTTATATTCTTTCAGGTTACGTACCTGCGCATCTTTCAGCAGGTCATAACGCTGGTCCATCTCGATACAAAGCGAGTTGAGTGTATTTACTACTTTTTTAGTGTCGGTGATGATCGCATCTTGCTCATCAGGCAGTTTAGCCAGGAAGTGGCGCTCAATTTTGCGGAATAGTGTCAGCTCAACTTTCTTCGGATCAACCAGTACAAATTTCAGCTCGGCCGGGTGCTTTTTGTACAGCAGCGACACCAAAATAGCATTAATACCTACCGATTTACCCTGGCCGGTAGCACCCGCTACCAGCAAGTGCGGCATCTTAGCCAAATCGGCAATAAATACTTCGTTTGATATGGTTTTACCTAAAGCGATAGGCAGATCCATGGTCGAGTTTTGGAACTTCTCGGTAGCCAGGATAGAGCGCATCGATACCATCTCCGGGTTCTGATTAGGCACCTCTATACCGATTGTACCCTTGCCAGGCATAGGAGCAATGATACGGATACCCAGGGCCGCAAGGCTCAGCGCAATATCATCCTCCAGGTTTTTGATCTTGGAGATACGCACACCCGGCGCAGGAATGATCTCATACAAAGTAACCGTCGGACCGATAGTAGCTTTGATCTTATCAATCTCGATGTTATAATGATTCAGTGTCTCGACAATCTTGTTCTTGTTAGCCTCCAGCTCTTCGGCATTTACGGCTATTTTGCCGGTGCCGTACTCTTCTAACAGGTTCAGGGTTGGATATTTGTACGATGCCAGATCAAGCTTATGGTCATAAGTGCCAAATTCTTCAACCAGGGCTTTGGCTTTTTCGTCATCAGATTTTTCGACGTTCAGCACCGGGCTGGGGCGCTCAGTCTCTAAAGTTAATGGGATATCTTCGCCCAGGTCAGGCTCAGCGTTTTCATCGTCGGGGGTAAGTACTACCGGTTCATGCTCATGGAATATCGGCTCAAAAGCTACGGTTGGTGTTGGCGGTACAAAAGTATCGGGCTTAATGGTGTTGCTGTTTTTGGGCCACTCAACCGGGTGTGAAATATCTTCGTCAATCAGTTCAACGGGTTCATTATTGAAGGCATCGGCAGGTTCAAAGCCGTCAACCGGGGCTATAGCTTCTTTAGCCTGGCGTTTAGGTAATTTAAAGTCGATGTTGTAAGCGATGATCAATACCGTCAGCGCGGCAAAAATTAACAGCCCGGCGGTGCCCGACTGGCCTATCTGAACGTCCAGCAGGCGATTGGTCCAGTAACCAAAATTGCCTTCTAAAAAATGCGGTGTGTCGTAAATAAATGCCTGGAAAAAGCCCAGCGCTACCGATGTAAATATCAGCCCAAAGAACGAGTATCCCAGCGTACGTGCAGCCGAAAACAGGCGTACTTTAAACAGCATACGGTAGCCAATCACAAAAAATACAAATACAAAAAAGAAGGAGGCTATGCCGAACCATTCGAAGATGAATTGGTTAGATAACAAGGCGCCGAATTTACCCAGCCAGTTTTCAACCGGGTCTATGCCTTTTAGTTTTAGCTCGGCCTGGCTGGTGAACAGGTTGTGCCAGCCACCATTTGCTGCCGATACATAACTTTGATCTTGCTGCCACGTAAACAGGTAGGAGGTGAAGGCAATCAAAAAGAAAAGCGACATCAGCAGGAAAAATAAACCGGCTATTTTGATGGCTCGTCCGTCTTGCAGGTTAAAGCTCGGCATGCTGCGTTCCGATTTTGGTTTCGGCGCGCGCTCTTTCGATCTTTTTTCTGACGACTCGCGAGGTGAATTTTCTTCCTTAAATGTATTCGATCTAAACTGATTTCCTTTTACCGGCATTCCTAATAATACAGACTAAGTGCAAATATAAAGTTAATAGATTAAACAAAGAGGTGCCTATGTTTTTAAATTTTTTGGTAATATTGAGATAACATGAATACTGATCTGCTTGAACAATACATCACCGAAGGCAACCTGCCTGCCCTGAATAATTTGCTTACCCAGCAGCCCGAACTGGCCACAGCCATGACCAGCCATAATGTGTCGCCGTTAATGTTGTCCTGCTATTTTAAAAAGCCTGAGGTAACTGCGTTGCTGCTAAAGTTTGTTGACGAGATCAGTTTGTTTGAGGCCGCTGCGGCGGGAAAGTTTGACGTGGTGGCTCACATGATAGTTACACATCCCGAGGCTATAAATTTATATGCCGATGATGGCTTTACACCGTTGGGACTGGCTTGTTATTTTGGTCAGGCGGAGGTAGCGCGCTACCTGGTGCTGAAAGGCGCCGACGTTAACCAACCTTCAAATAACGGATTCAATGTCTTTCCGCTACATTCGGCTGCCGCAGGTAATTATACCGGCATAGCCCGCATGCTGGTTGAAAACGGTGCCCAGGTAAACATCCGTCAGCAGGCTGGAGTAACGCCCTTGCACTCGGCCGCACAAAACGGTAACCTGGAGCTGCTGATATTGTTGCTGGAAAACGGCGCCGATGTTAACGTCCGTATGGAAGGTGGCAGGCTGCCATCAGACGTGGCGCGTGAGAAAGGGTTTGAGGAGATTGCGGATATATTGGCTTGAGTACCGGAGGGTTCGAATCCCTCCCAGCTTCGTGAAAAAGCCACGTGGTCAAATTTCTTTCAAAAAGTTTTATAAGCCTTTAGATTAATTTCTGGGAGCTTTTAAAAATCAATCACAGTCCCAGTTTCCTCGCAGTTTGCCACAATGACCGCATTCAAATACATAATAAGTAGGATACCATTCTTCAAGAAAAGTGCTATTTTCTGGCAAACTATCGTCCCATAAATGATTTAGCTCTTTATCTGTCATTCGCATGAATAGTGCTCGGCCATCACCTTCTTCACTGTTTTTATAAAAATCTTTCGGTTCCCAAGTACCTCTATAAATCATGAAATCATTACAATGACATAACCAAAGCTCTTGTTGCCAACTGATAAATTGAGGGGTTCTTCTCATTTCAATTAACCTGTCGAAACTAACTGGCGGCGGACTATCTGAATTGTGTTTGTATACTTTGCTCAATCCATTTTCATCAAGCATCCCATATTCTGTATCGTGCCAAAATTCAAAACGCCCTTCCTTTAAACAAGAATAGCACCCAACCTTTCCTTTTTTTTTATCTTCATCAAATGCCTGCGTTATTGTGTATTCCAACTCAAAACAATGATCTGTTCCCCCACAAATTGAGCAAACAGTTTTATGATCGAGAAGATCACTCATTTCGTCTGACGGCCCTTTGAAATATTTGAAATCCATACTATTGTCTTAAGATCAAAAATAACGAATAGAAATAGATTTAAACCAAATCATTTATAAGTCCAAATTCGCTATTAAACGCAGCTCTGACAGGAAATGGTTTGTTATTTGTATAGTCGCGCCACTAAATAAAAAAGCGACGGGACACTACCCCCGTCGCCATTAACGAACTCATCACACATATAACACTTGCCCCACGTGACCGGGGTAAGCGTAGACGGTTAATTCGAGACGAACGCGCTGTAATTTGGTGTGGACAGGTTTGCAATCTTTGCAGCTGCATTAGCCAGTACTACAACGTTGTGTTCGCCGTATTTAGCAATAAGGTTCTTTACGTATAACCATTGCTGGTATTTAATAGGGATTTTAGTCACTTTGTGTTGGGTAAAATAAGGCGGGTCGGTAGCTACCATCTCCTTGATCGCTGCATAAAATTCAGGATCGGTTGGAGCAGGCGAGCTCATAGTTGGATATACATTTCCCCATTTTTTATAAAAGTCTTCAAACAGCTTTTCTTTTGGTAGGTTGGCGTGGAATATCCAGGGGGTTGAGGTATTGTAAATATAATCCACATAAATCCTCAAATTCTGGTATTCGGGGTTCTGCGTCAGTGCCTGTCGCAGGCAATCGGTATTAGCCTCAATAAGGGCGGCGATAGCCGGTGGTTCTTTAGTAGTTAAAATATCACTGATGGGGCATTGAGCTTTTGCACCCAAGCCGAATCCTAAAGCCATTAAGCATAATAGTAGCGCTTTTTTCATGATCCAGACTCCTTTACAAATTGGTTATTATAAATATAAATATAAATTATAACAAAATTGTTACAATTTGTAAAAATATTTTTAGGATGGCTGATTGCGAGTTGATTATATGTGTTTTTAGCTGCGCAGATGGTCGTTTGTGCAATTAAATAGCTATTTTGAGCCATTTACATTCCGTATGAAAAAACTCATCATAATTGCTTTGGCAATCATCAGTATACAAGTGGCCCGGGCGCAGTCGCCCGGCTCGGATGCTGATTATATTAAAGCTAACTACACCAAGTACGAATACCAGATACCTATGCGCGACGGCAAGAAGCTGTTCACTTCGGTATATGTGCCAAAAGATCAGTCCAAAAAGTACCCCATCATGATGGACCGTACGCCGTATAGCGTTGCGCCTTACGGTAAAGATCTGTATAAAACCGTTATGGGGCCGTCGAGCCATTTTGTGCATGATGGTTTCATCTTTGTTTACCAGGATGTACGCGGGCGGTGGATGAGCGAGGGGATCTATGAAGAGATGACGCCCGAGCTGGAAAATCATAAAACCAGCAAAGATATTGACGAAGGAACTGATACCTACGACACCATCGACTGGCTTATTAAAAACATCCCCAACAATAATGGTAAGGTAGGGGTATGGGGGATATCCTATCCCGGCTTTTATACCACTACGGCTTTGCTGAGCCGCCATCCGGCTTTAGCGGCGGCCTCGCCGCAGGCGCCCATCGCCGATTTATGGCGCGATGACGGCTGGCACAATGGTGCATTCTTTTTGGTGGCCAATTTTGGTTTTTACCCGGGTTTTACCAATCGGCAGGATGGTAAGCCTACCCAGCGCGCGGGCAAACACTTCGACCCTAAAACTAATGACGGCTATGACTTTTTTATGAAGCTGGGGCCGATGAAGAATACCAACGACAAGTATTATAAAGATACCATCCGTTTGTGGAACGAGATGATAGACCACCCGGATTACGACCAGCACTGGAAAGACCGTAATGTGCTACCGCATCTGCATGATATCAAAACCCCGACCCTGGTTACCGGCGGCTGGTATGACGCCGAGGATTTATACGGTGCCATCAATACCTACAAAACGCTGGTGGCTAAAAACCCGCAGACGCCTGTTTATTTTGCAATGGGCCCATGGGTGCATGGTGGCTGGGCGCGTGGCGACGGCGACCATTTAGGCGATGTTGATTTTGGCGGGGCGCAAGGCCCGCATTACCGTGAGGATATTGAGTTTAACTTCTTCAGCCATTACCTGAAGGGCACGCCGCTGGATATAGCCAGGGTAAACACTTTTGAGACCGGCCAAAATCAATGGAAAACCTACAAGACCTGGCCGCCCCAAAATACGGTTGACAAACAGCTATACTTCTTGCCGGGTGGCAAGCTATCCTTCAATGCGCCGGCCGGGCTTAAGGATAGTTATGATGAATACGTATCAGACCCCAATAACCCGGTACCTTTCGTTGCCGACCGTAGTAAGACCATGGACATGCAGCGCGAATACATGACCGCCGACCAGCGTTTCCTGGCCGACCGTAAAGATGTGATCAGCTACCAGACCGATGTGTTGAATGAGGATGTTACCATCGCCGGCAACATCTGGGCAAACCTCAAGGTATCTACCACCGGTACCGATGCCGATTTTGTGGTAAAGGTGCTTGATGTTTATCCGGATACAGCATCAAACAACAAATTCACCGCGCCCAATGTAAAAATGGCTGGTTATGAGCAGATGGTGCGCAGCGAGCCTATCCGTGGCAAATACCGTAACAGCTTTGAGCACCCTGAGCCATTTGTGCCGGGCAAGGTAACACCGGTAAATTTTGAGCTGCAGGATATTCTGCACACTTTCAAAAAGGGCCACAAGATCATGGTGCAGGTACAGAGCACCTGGTTCCCGCTCATTGACCGCAACCCGCAAACTTTTGTGAATATCATGAAGGCTAATGAGAGTGATTTTAAGAAAGCAACGCAACGTATTTACACCTCAAAAATGCATCCGAGCTTTTTGAAGGTGAGGGTGTTGGAATAGCCAGTTTGTAGGTTACAACCCCAGCAACGGCGTGATTTGTTTCACGTGAATGTGAAACAAATGAAACAAGTGAAACATGATTTTTATGTAAGTATTTGTATTTCAGTTTTTTAATGAAATTGAGTGAAACAGAATGAAACAAGATCATTCATCAAAAAGGTAAGCCAATCGTTGAAAACTTTTTTATAGTGCCGGACTAGAATCCAAGCGTATCTCGGCAGCGCCAACAACGGCGAAGTGATATATTTAAGGCGATTTGCTATATTAGCACCTTACCAACCTCACACAATTAATGAAGTCAATTATCTTCGCAATAGCGTTATTTTGCTTACTTTTCAGCGGCGCGTTTGCACAAAAACATTATACCACAACACTTCGCAAAAACAACGGTCAGGAGGTGTTTTCTTTAGATAGCGCTGATTTTATCAGCGTAATTTCTGAACCTGATCCGGATTCTAAACTATTTAATGTCAGGGAGTTTTATAAAGACAAAACCCCCAGGCTGTTAGGCAAAAGCAAAAATTACAAAGAGATTGAGTATGAGGGGCTGGTACAAACCTTTTATCCTTCAGGCAAAAAACATGAACTGATAACTTATGTAGATGGCGTTAAGGTAGGCGATAGCTATGAATATTATCCAAACGGCAAAATATACGCTCATAAAAAATATATAGCCGATAAAAAAGATAACAGCGAGCAGCTTTTAGACTGTCGGGATAGTACCGGCGCGGTGCTGGCCGCCGGCGGTGAAGGTAAATGGCGAACTTACGGCAGTAACTTCTCGTTTGTTTTGGAAGAGGGCACCGTTAAAAATGGTTTAAGAGAGGGCGAGTGGAAAGGTGATAACGGCGACAAGGCCCATCATGTCTCGTTTACAGAACAATATGTTGAAGGTGTGCTAAAATCGGGTGCTTCTTTTTACGCCGATGATAATCAAACTTATAAGTATAATTCGCGATATGTTGATGCGCAATTTCCGGGAGGACTAAAAGCCTTGGACAGGTATGTTTCTGATAACGGAAAATATCCTCCAAGCTTACGAACAAACCATTTTGCCGGAAATGTGATGGTGGAGTTTGCTGTATTACCCGACGGCGCGATTGCTGAATGTAAAGTTACTGCAAGCCCCGACGTATCATTTTCTGAAGAGGCTCAACGGTTATTAAAAGCCTCGCCCAAGTGGATACCGGCTGCCGCTTTCGGCAGGCCTTTAAAACAGATAAACAAAACGCCTGTCGTATTTGGCTTTTCCGCCCGCAATGACTACTACATAACAATTGGCGAAATTGACCCGGGAACTTTTGTGTACGGTGGATTTTAAAATTACTGGCACTTCTGCGCCGTGTTATTAAGCTTTTATGGATTATAAATGTTTAATAGGTGGTTTAGCTTTTTTAGGCTTCGGAGTTTGGTTAGTTATTAATCAAGTAAAGATATTTCGGAGAGGGAATCAGGACGAATTAGGGTGGGATATAAAATTATTATCAGGAGGGATAATATTTGCGATGATAGGTATATACCTGTTGTTTCACTTGAACTAGAAATCTTTGAAATGCTTCCGCTTTCGAAGTTGTATTCTTCTCAAATCAATATATAATGCCCCTAACGAATAAGTCAGGAATAACAACAATACATTGCCCAATAACAAGCTTTATTATTATATTAGCATAATAATAAACCTTAAACAAACCGCAGAGTTAATGAAAACCGTCGTCCTTACAGCAGCGCTGTTTTGCTTAGTTTTTAGTGATGCTATAGCGCAAAAATATTATACTACCACACTTCGAAGGGCCAATGGGCAGGAGGTGTTTACGTTAGACAGCGCCGATTTTATCAGCGTGATCTCTGAACCTGATTCAGGTTCGAACCTGTTTAACGTTAAGGAATTTTACAAAGACAAAACCCCAAAGCTTATTGGCAAAAGCAAAAGCTATAAAGAGATAGAGTACGAGGGGCTGGTACAAACCTTTTATCCTTCAGGCAAAAAACACGAGTTAACCACTTATGTGGACGGCGATAAAGTGGGCGACAGCTATGAATATTATCCTAATGGCAAGATCTACGCTCACAAAAAATATGTAGCTGATAAAAAAGGCAACAGCGAGTTGCTTTTAGACTGCCGCGATAGCACCGGAGCAGTGCTGGCCTCAGGTGGCGAGGGTAAATGGAGAGTGTATGGTAATAATTTTTCGTTTGTTTTTGAAGAGGGTACCGTTAAGGGCGGCTTAAGAGACGGCGAGTGGAAAGGCGATAACGGCGATAAGGCACACAATGTTACCTTTATTGAGCAATATACCGCGGGAGTGCTAAAATCGGGTAAATCTGTGTATGCTGAGGATGGTAAGACCTACGATTATACCGTACGTTATGTGGATGCTCAATTCCCGGGTGGTTTGCCCGCTTTTGGCAGATACATTGACAATCATGTGGTATATCCGCCGATATTGCGGGCCAACCGAACTCAGGGTAAAGTATTGGTGCAGTTTTCAGTATTGCCTGATGGTTCTTTAGACGATTTTAAAATCATTCAAAGTCCCGACTCATTATTTTCGACCGAGGCGATAAAGGTTGTGAAATCATCACCGAAATGGACGCCGGCCTATGCTTTCGGTAAACCCGTAAAGGCGTCTTACACGGTGCCTGTTAACTTTTCAATGTAAGTATTTATTGAATATATTGTAAAGGCCCGATTGATAGATCGGGCCTTTTGCTTTTGTACCGTATTTAGACTTACAAAGTTTTGAAAAAACTTTGTAAGTCTATTCCAACATCGCAATTCATTTTGGGAATAAAATGTAACAAAGCGCTAATTACTCATATCTTAGTATTATAAACTTTTAAATTTAATGAAACCTATAACCTTAATTGCATTGCTGGGCTGCCTGTCAATCGGTAATCTGGCTCTTGCTCAATCTATCGGCAGCACCAGAAGCAAAACAACTTTTCTGAAAAATGACGGCCGTGAAGTAAACCAGCTCGATAGCGCCGATTTTGTGCGCGTGGTATCAGCGCCCGACTCAGGCACCAAGCTGTTTAACGTGAACGAATATTATAAAGACAAAACACATCGCATGGTGGCCAAAAGCTGGAACCCGGACAATATGCAGTTTGAGGGCCAGGCGCAATGGTTTTATCCGACAGGGAAAAAGAAGGAGGTGTGCAATTTCCATGAGGCCCGTAAGCTAGGCGACGATTATGAGTATTATCCTAATGGAAAGATTTACCTGCACAAAAAATATCTGGGCGACAACGAAAAAATAACCGGCAACGATGTGTTGTTTTTAGACTATCGTGATAGTATCGGCACCAGCCTGGCAGCCGACGGACAGGGCCGGGTTAAGATATATGATGACAAGTTTTCTTATGTTTTTGAAGAAGGCGTAGTTAAAAATGGTTTAAGAGACGGCGAATGGAAAGGAGAAAATGGCGACAAAAACCATCATATATCATTTACCGAAGATTACGACAACGGTACACTAAAAGCCGGTAAGGCCATACACAGCTACGAGAATAAAACCTACACTTATACCGTGCGCGATATGATGCCGCAATTTTTTGGCGGTTTGCAGGCTTTTGGCGCTTATCTGGGCCAGAACATTCATTACCCCGGCGTATCCAGGTTCAATAAAACACAAGGTAGAGTATTTGTAAGCTTTGTGGTTGAAACCAATGGTACACTGTCTGATTTTAAGGTAAGGAGCGCCCCTGATATGCTGATGGCCAAAGAGGCTGTCCGCGTATTGAGCGAATCGCCGGCTTGGGTACCGGGTTATCAATTTGGTAAAGCGGTGAGAGTATCTTATACGGTGCCGATTAATTTTAAATTGTAATAGTGGACTTAAAGTTATCTCATTCCTGGTTGAAATTTAGCGTAGCGTAACTTCGACCAATGACAGATAGAGAGGCATCACTAACAACGCGTCATCATTATTCATTACAAAAATATAACGCTTGTCATCTCGAACGACAGTGAGAGATCTATACATAGCCATTCACACCATACTTTGCGTGTGTATAGATCTCTCCCTACGGTCGAGATGACATGAATTAAAATTGTCATCCGGTCAAAGCCTCACATTTCAACCTTTGCTATCAAAAGCTGCTGTCTAACACCGCAAGCCAGATATCCTGCAAAATCAACATCAATATCAATCGGCATTAAATAAAAAGTTTCACCCTGATAAATCACTTTATCGTGCGATACATCAATCTGCAGCAAAGGCGTATAAACACCGGTACCTATAGCTTTTAGTACAGCCTCCTTGCGGGTCCAGTATTTAAAGAACTCGGTTTGCTGGTTTTTCGCTGCGCGGATGTTTTGTTGTTCGGCAGGGGTAAAGTAATCGTCGTAATCAATATCTATAGGGTGCATCAGTTCTATATCAACGCCAATTTTGCCCTCCATAGTTCCGCAGCAAATAACGCGATTGCCTGAATGAGAAATGTTGAAGTCAAACCCGCCGTCAAAATAGGGGCGCTTGTATTGACCATATCGCAAATCATCAAGCCTCAAATCAAGATTAAAATGATCAATAACTTTCAACAACAATAAATTGCCCGCTATGGATAGTTGAACGTCCAGATGCCGACGCTTGGGCGTGATCTTGTCTTGTAAAAACTGTGGCAGCAGACTCAATTTATGATGCAGATCATCATCTGCCCAATCTTTTGTGATTTGTGTATGGTAGCCTACTATCATTTGTAATATTATTGTTTCATTGCCAACCGACTAAACCTTATCTTCATTTTGTTATCTGAAAACCAAACAAGACCAATTATGTGTGTTGTAAGCCTTAATTAATTGCGAAGCGCACGCCTAAAGTAACTATATAATCTTATATGAATTCACTGAGTATTGTACTCGGCCCTAACCGACCCGACCTGATTCGCGAAGAAACCCTGGCTGCCTTATTTGCCGACACAGCTGCTAAACACGCACAAAAAACCGCTTTAATTTTTCATGACGAGTCGCTCACTTATGCAGAGCTTGACCGCTGGAGCGATGCTGTAGCTGAATATTTGAATCAGAAAGGTATATCAAATAGCAGCAAAGTTGGTGTATGGTGGCAGCGTGGCCTGGAGCTTCATGTAGCTATTTTAGGTATTGTAAAAAGCGGCGCCACCTATGTACCGGTCGACCGCGAGATCCCGGCCGAGCGGGTTGAGATCATCCTGGAAGAGGTTGGTGCCGATGGGGTATTCAGTCTTCAGAAATTAAATTCGGCTTGCCCAAGGTTTTTGGTACCGCCAATGCCGGCCGCAGGTGAGCATATCAAGCCGTCAAAAGGCCCTGAGCCTGATGATATTGCCTATGTGCTTTATACTTCAGGCAGCACGGGTAAGCCTAAGGGTATTCCCATTAGCCAAAAACAGATCTGCCATTTGGTGCGTTCAGAACAATCTATATTTAATATCCGCGAAAGCGATAAAGTATATCAGGGATTTTCGGTTTCGTTTGATATGTGGTGCGAAGAAACCTGGATCAGCTATTTTGTGGGGGCCACGCTTTGGGTGTCAGATAATACCACCTCAAAAGCTATTGATGAGCTGGGCGACGTTATCCGTGAGCAAAAAATAACCATACTGCACGCCGTGCCTAGCCTGCTAGCGGTAATGGAGGACAGCCAAGACTCATTGCGACTGGTAAATGCCGGTGGCGAGGCTTGTACACCGCAAGTATTAGCTAAATGGTCAAAACCCGGTATTGAATTTTATAACAGCTATGGCCCTACAGAAACTACAGTTACCGCTACCATTGGCAAACTGAATAAGGGTGACAAGATCGTGATCGGCGACCCGCTGCCTAACTACAACCTGGCCGTTGTTGACGATAATCTTAACCTGGTGCCCGTAGGCGAGGAGGGCGAGCTGGTAATTACCGGCCCTGGCGTGGCCTCAGGGTATGTAAAGCTGCCGCAGCTAAGCGCACAAAAGTTTGTACCTAAGCCCGCGTCGCTTAGTGTTTTGCCGGGTGATATGGTTTACCGTACCGGCGATGCCGCGATGATCAGCGAACAGGGAGCGGTCGACCTGCGTGGCCGCTTTGACGACCAGATTAAACTGCGCGGTTTCCGTATTGAACTTGGCGAGATTGAGGTGCGATTAAATGCCATTACCGGTGTGGCGTCGGCTGTGGTAGCTGTCAAGAAAGACGGTAGCGGGCAGGATCAATTGGTGGGTTATGTAGTGATGGATGGCATCGATGACATCGAGGAGAACCTGTTCAGGCTCGAGCTGGCTAAAACCCTGCCCTCATACATGGTGCCGGGCACCATTGTAAAGCTCGACGAGATGCCACGTATGCCGAGCGGGAAGATCAACCGCAAAGCTTTACCTGTTCCTGAATCGCTGGCTGCGGTTAACGTGGCCCAGAGCACTATCGACCTGAATGCGCCTGCGGCCGAGCGTATTTTAGCCGTTCTGCGCAATGTTTTTCCCGGAAAGGAAATTACCCCCGAAATGGACTTTTTCGACGATCTGGGTGGCCATTCGCTACTTGCTGCGGGCTTTGTATCGCAACTACGCAGAGACGCCAACCTGCCCGGAGCTTCCTTAAAAGATATTTATCTGAACAGGCCGCTAAGTAATTTGATCACCGCCTGGGAAAAGCAGCCTGAGATTAAGGCAAAACCTAAAAAGGCTTATAATAAACCGCCGCTTTACAGGTATCTGGCTTGCTGGTTGGCGCAAACGGTGGCTTTGTTGTTTATTTACGGGCTGTATGCTTTCCAGATATTCATCCCGTACCTGGGTTACTATTATGTGGATCAGGAAACCAGTAACGTAGCTTATTCTATTATTACGTCTCTTGTGCTGTTCTCGTGTATTCCGCCCTTGTTTACCTTGCTTTCTATCGGCACCAAATGGCTGGTGATAGGCAGGATGAAAGAGGGCGATTATCCGCTGTGGGGAACTTATTACTTCAGGTGGTGGTTTGTGAAGGCTATGCAGCGCTTACTGCCTGCACAATTTCTGAACGGCACGCCGCTTTATCCTATTTACCTGCGCTGGCTGGGCATAAAAATAGCCGGCGACGCTCAGATCAGCGATTTTAGGTTTGGGGCTGAAGATCTGATCAGCATAGGCAGCGACGCCAGTTTGAGCTCGCAAACAAACCTGGATAATGCTATCGTGGAGAACGGTATGCTCAAGCTGCGCCGCATCCATATTGGCGATCATGCTTACATCGGCAGCGCCGCGTCCATATCGGGCGATACGCGTATTGAAGCCTGGGGCGAGCTGCAGGACCTGAGTTTATTATCTGAAGGAAAAGCTATTAAAGAGGGCGAGGTTTGGCAAGGCAGCCCGGCGCAATTAAAAGAAACTAAACAAATTGCCGATCTGCCGCATCCCGAGCCTATATCAACGTTTACGCGTCGCAAATACAAGCTCATTTTTGTGCTGTGTATGATCATCTTTCCGTTTATCATCCTGGCGCCCCTATTACCTACCATCATTAAGATAAACAGCCTGGACAACAATGCGCCCGACTATAACTTTAACTACATGGTACACGTGCCGGCGTTGGCTATATTGTACATCGTGCTGTTCATGACCGAAACTATTTTGCTAACGCGATTATTGCAACGCGGTATAAAACCCGGCAAATATTCGGTTTACAGCATGTTTTATGTGCGCAAGTGGTTCTCAGATCAGCTGATGTCTTTGAGCCTCATTGTTATGCATCCCATATATGCTACGATGTATGTGGCCAGCTATTTCAGACTATTGGGAGCAAAAGTTGGTAAAAACACCGAAGTATCAACCGCCAGTAGCGTAACGCACCCGCTGCTGGAAATTGGCGACGGCGCTTTCGTAGCCGATGCTGTGACTTTAGGCGAGGCCGACATCCGCGCGCAGCAGCTCATCCTGAGCATGACCACCATTGGCAACAATAGCTTTGTGGGTAACAGCGCGCTCATCCCGCAAGGATATCATTTAAACAGCGATATGCTTATCGGCGTATTGTCTACCCCGCCTGACGACAAGCAACAAGTAGAAAGCACCGCCCGCGACTGGTTCGGCTCGCCGGCTATACCGCTGCCGCGCAGGCAGGAAAGCACGCCTTTTGGTGCCGAGCTAACCATCCATCCCAACATCTACCGCAAAATAGCACGGGCTACGGTTGAGTTTATCCGCATTATTTTGCCGGAGAGTGTGGTGATATGCTGCTCTATCTTTTTCATTGCCTATGCGCATGATTTGCTGGTTGATGAGCCGTTGTGGAAGATCATCATGATGTTTCCGTTTTACTACCTGTTTTTTATGGGGATACCGGCCTTTTTGGTACCACTGGTTTTAAAATGGGTTTTGGTAGGACGCTACAAACCGCAGCAAAAGCCTATGTGGAGCTGGGCCGTATGGAAAAGCGAAGCCATTACTTCAACCTATGAAGCATTGGCTATCCCGTTTTTGTTGGATCAGTTACAAGGTACACCATGGCTGCCCAATGCTTTGCGCTTAATGGGCGTGAAAATGGGCAGACGCGTTTGGATGAACACCACCGATATCACCGAATTTGACATGGTGACCATTCATGATGACGCCGCGCTGAACCAGGATTGCGGTCCGCAGACGCATTTATTTGAGGATAGGGTGATGAAGATTGGTCCGGTTAAAATTGGTGCACGCAGCAGCATAGGCTCAGGTACCATTATTCTATATGACAGCGAACTGGGAGACGATACCCGCATTGAAGCACTGTCGCTGGTAATGAAAGGCGAGCGCCTGTCGCCGGGAACCGACTGGATAGGCAGCCCGGTGAAACCAGCGTAATAAATGTGCAGATGTGCGGATGTGCAGATATGCAAATGGATTTCTCCGCGTTGTCATCTCGACCGACGGGAGAAATCTTGTACGAGCGATAAGCATAAGCGTATAAGATTTTCTCGCGCCGCTTGAAATGACAATAATGACACAATTATCTGCACATTTGCACATCTGCATATCTGCACATCAAAATCATTTTATTTAACTTAGCTGCCTCCACATCACAAAACATTTACCTAAAAACGTGGTGTATATATAGAATGAGGCTACGGTTTTTATTTTGCGTCTTATTTTGCTTGTTTATTGGTAATCAGATTTTTGCACAGCAAAATCGCGAGATTCCCATCGCTAAAATCCACGCAGATACTTCAACCAGAAAACCAAAGGTTGATACCACCATTTTATCCAAAAAAGGTAAACCACAGACAGATCTTTATGAAGTATTGAGCCGTTTGCTCAACGAAAACGCTAAACCTGCTGCCGACACGGTAACCACCCGTCCGGTTATATCAGTAGTGCCCGCTATTGGGTATACATTAGTATCCAGGCTTGCTATTGTGTTGTCAGGCAATGTAGCTTTTCGTACCGGGCCCGATTCAAGGGTTTCGGCCATCATCGCCAGTACATCTTACACTCAAAATAAACAATTTAGCGTACCCGTTCAAACCAGCATCTGGAGCAGGGACAACCGCTATAATTTTATTGGCGATTATCGCTTTTATAAATATCCGCAAAGCACATATGGATTGGGCAGCAGTTCGAGGATTCAAAATGACGACCCGATGGATTATAAATTCATTCGTTTTTATGAAACCGCCTATCGCCGCATCACCGGCAACTTTTATGCAGGTGTGGGGTATATGCTGGACACTCATTATGATATTATTGATGACGGCAATATCAACGGCACTATATCTGATTATTCGCGCTATGGTAAAGCGGGGCATTCTATAGCTTCAGGTTTTAGTGCGAGTACTTTGTATGATTCGCGCGATAACGGACTCAATGCATCGAAAGGCGCTTTTGTTTCTTTAACTTATCGGTCTGCGCTAACGGCGCTGGGTAGCACCCAGCGCTGGAATTCGCTAATGATGGATGCCCGTAAATACTTCAAATTTCCGGCAAACTCTGAGAACGTTATTGCACTGTGGAATTTTGATTGGGTGGTGCTAAACGGCTCGCCGGCTTATCTTGATCTGCCCAGTTTATCGTGGGATTCGAACTCGGCCACCGGCCGGGGATATATTCAGGGGCGTTTTCGGGGCGCGCAAATGTTTTATGGCGAGGCAGAATACCGCTTCAGGATAACCGGCAACGGATTGATCGGCGGGGTAATGTTTGCTAACGCCTCAACCTTTTCGGCTGCCCAGGGCACAAAATTGCAGCGTGTGCAGCCGGGTTTTGGTCCGGGGCTGCGTATAAAGCTCAATAAGGTGTCAAATACCAATATTTCTATCGATTATGGTTTTGGTATGCAAGGCTCCCGCGGGCTGTTTATTGACGTCGGTGAAGCATTTTAATTGGTGATTAAATATCTATCTACATTAATCATTATATTAGCTACGCCAAATCTTTACAATGCGGGTTTATTTTTTTACCAGGATCAATACCGGTTACCGGGATATTTTCAGAAGCTACAGCACACTGCAGAACCTCAAAACTGTTAAGATCATTGGCATTATTTATTTTCTGCTTAACGTTACGCTGCGGCTTGTCATTTTAGCTTACGATATCCCGATACAACACATTAAACACTATGACGAGTTTAATGAAGCCAATATTTTTTCGTCAATTATTATCCCGTTTTTTGTGCTGCTAAGTGTGTTACTCGTCAACCAATTTGAGCGTGGTAAACCTAAATTGTTACTAAGCCAGCTATTGGTATTGATTTTTGGCTTATTCGTCCTTTTTTCGGGCATGCGGGCCACTTTCTTTACCATGCATAATCCGCGTAATAGTATGCTGATGTACCTGGTTGGAGTTGTAGTTACCGCAACATTCTTTACGTTTGAATTTTTTGAGACCATCATACTTGCCGTAGCTGCCGAGATATGTTTTAACCTGTTGCTACCCTACTACCAGGAAGGCACCAGCGAGATTATCATGAACAATCTGGGTTCAATAGTCATATTGGTGGTGTTTTATTGCATATCTAGGTTTGCATTCTCGTACCGGGCAGATAATTATATGAAGTTAAAAGCTATCGAAGAAAAGAACCTGGAAATAGAAACCGCCAGCCGCCTTAAAAATGAAATATTGGGTATTGTGGCGCATGATTTACGTAACCCGCTTACCGCCATACGGGTACTGGCCTGTATGATGGAGGAAGACCGCACGATAAACGAGGATAATCAAGAAAACGTTCAGATGATTAAAGCATCCTGCGATAAGGCAAATGCAATTATTAACGACCTGATTGAAACGGCGCATAACGATAAGGACAACGTCTTTGAAATTGAAGAAGTTGAGCTAAATCAATATTTATTGCGGATTGTTGACGAGTGGGCCAAAAACAAAACCGGCCATACCAATATACTTTATTACGGCACCAATAAACCAATTTATACCCATATCAACGCAGAGAAAATGCAGCGTGTTATGGATAACCTGATCAGTAATGCAGTTAAGTTTTCGAGAGATAACGAGCATGTAGAGATCAGGCTGCGCGTTGATGATTTTGGGCAGATTTTTATAGATATTAAAGATTCTGGCATGGGTATTCCGGAATCTATGCTGCCTTATATTTTCGACCGTTTTTCAAGAGCAAGCAGGAGGGGCCTGCGTGGCGAAGAGTCTGTTGGGCTTGGCCTGAGTATTGTTAAACAAATAGTAGAAAAACATGGCGGAAGTATTGAGGTATCAAGTACTGAAAAGAAAGGTACGACGTTTACTATTCATATGACGGCTGTACGTCATAACAGCACAGAAACGAGGTAAGGATATGACAGGCGAGATTTTAACACTGGACGACATTAAACTACTGGTAGACACCTTTTATGAGCGTGTGCGCGACAACGAACTGCTGGCGCCTATATTTGACGAACGCATACAAAATAACTGGCCGCATCACCTTGAAAAGATGTACCGCTTTTGGCAAACTGTTTTGTTGGACGAACACACTTATCTGGGCAGTCCGTTTCCACCACATGCAAAGTTGCCGGTAGCACATGAGCATTTTGCAACCTGGCTGGCATTGTTTAACCAAACCGTGGACGAACTATTTACCGGCCGCAAAGCCGAAGAAGCCAAATGGCGCGCCGCAAAAATGGCCGAAATGTTTGAAGCCAAAATACACCATGTGCGTAATAACCCATTAAATATTTTATAAGCTATGGCCAATACCTGCCAACATATCGATGAGCTAACCGAACTAAAAACGGCAGAAGCCTACGTTTGCGAAGAATGTATAAAGCATGGCGGCCGCTGGGTACATTTGCGTACCTGCCAAACTTGCGGCGTTACACTGTGCTGCGATAGCTCGCCCAGTACGCATATGACCAAACATTTCCATGAAACCGGCCACCCGGTAGTCATTTCGGCCGAACCCGGCGAGCAATGGATATGGTGTTATAAGGATGAGGTTTTTGTGGGATATTAATCTACAATAAATTTATTGAGATAAGTTATAAGTTTGGGATTATCAGGGTCGTCTGCCCGGTAGCGGATAACATTTCCTTCTCTGTCAATGACTAAATAGCGGGGTATGACTTTGATGTGGAAATGATAAATCATATCTGATTTGTTGAAGTCGGGCACCAGATAGGCAAATTTTTCATCCAGTTGTTCTTCGCGCATCGCTTTTTTCCATGCCGCCGGGTTGGCATCAACAGAAATATTCAAAAATACGATCTTCCTGCCCTCAAATGAGGCTTTTAACTTTTGTGCAGCCGGCATTTTAACTCTGCAAGGGCCGCACCAGCTTGCCCAAACATCGATAAACATTACGTTGCCTTTGTATTTTGCTAACAGGTCATCAAAACTGTAGGTTTTGCCGTTTATATCCAGAATATCCTTATTGCTATTACCGGTTGGTTTATAGCGACTATACAAATCGCTCTGGTTTTTCAAAAAAATGCTGTAAGTATCAGTCTTTTCTGCTATAAATTGATCTAAACGGTCGTTGTAATTTCCTAAACGTGCAGGCATATAAGTTCTTAGCAGGTCGTACAGCAAAAATCGTCTGGTGGCACCGCTAAATGAGGCTGAAGTTGTATCGTAATAAGCCAGAAACCTGGAATCGTCAGCTCTGATGTTTCTGAATAAATAACGCTGCATAGCCACCACTGCCGATTTATAGCCGCCATTTGACAGGCAGCCATCGCAATTAAGCCCGGATCTTAAACTGTCTATGTATTGTGTATATGATGCCGGCAGCTGCGCAACATTAACACCCCTGTAATAAACAGGGTTCAATACATTAACAACATACAAATATTTAAAAAACCGGTATGCATAACTGGCAAATTCAGGGCTGGTTTGGGTTGATTTAAAATAATCGTTTAAAAAGGCCAATCGCTTAACTGAGTCGCTTTTAGCAATAGCTATCAGATTCTGGAAATCGGCAGCGTTTTTTAGTGATTTGGGCTTGGGTAAATAAAACAAAATAGCCTTAACGCTGCTTTTTAGATTTTTATAATAAGCCACAAAGGTGTTAAGCTCATTGGTTCTTTTGCTGTCTGCGTTGTCTATTAATATGGGGATTCCTGACTGATCGATCTGTAATGTCAAATCCTCGCCCGGGTATATTAAAAAAGGTATTTGATGATAAGCATCTATCAACAAGGTCGGCTCTTTAATGAGTAGCTTTTTTATCTTATCCTTAGAGAACAGACGAAATGGGGGATTGGTGACATCATTGTCATCGGTATAGTAAAATGCTCCTGATTTTTTCTCGCTTATGTCGACTTTAATGGTCGTAGAATCGTTCATGCTTATCTGGGCAGAAGCAACAGTATTAAGGCAAAAAATAATAATACAAAATAGTGTAAAGCGTTTAAACATGCTTAGGGTTTAGGTTTAGATAATAAGTCAATGCGGTTAAGTTACGAGAATTTCAGACAATTCTGCGACACTCTTGTTAACCGCAATGACAAATATATTAAAACGCTCCCTTTAATAAACCGCCTTCGGCAAGTATGGCCGCGCCATTTGTGGCAGAAGCCAGCGGGCTCGACAAATAAGTAACCATATTGGCTACTTCATCAGTGCTTAGAAAACGTTGTATAAGCGATGTTGGTCGCATAGTTTTGAAAAAATCAGTCTCTACTTGTTCAGTTGTTTTGTTTTGATCCTTCGCCAGGTTCTCGATAAATCCGCCAACACCTTCAGAAAGGGTAGGGCCCGGCAGTACCGAGTTTACGGTTACGTTAGTGCCTTTTGTTAATTCGGCCAGGCCGCGGGCAATAGCTATCTGTGCGGTTTTGGTCATGCCGTAATGGATCATTTCTTCAGGGATCTGAATGGCCGATTCGCTCGAAATAAAAATAATGCGGCCCCAGTTTTTCTTCAGCATTTTATCAAAATAAACCCGCGACAACCTTACACCACTTAACACATTGATCTCATAAAACCGCAGCCAATCGTCATCGCTGATATCAGCAAAAGCTTTAGGCTCAAATATGGCCACGTTGTTGATCAAAATATCAACCTCAGGCACCTGGGCCAATAATGCATCTATTTGCGCTTTGTCGTTAAAATCGGCAATTACGCCTGTTACCTGGTGGTTGCCCGTTGCCTGTATGATGCTTTTTATCGCTTCATCAACGCGTTTCTGGGTGCGTCCGTTCACAATTACTTTTGCGCCTTCGTGAGCCAGTTGTTTGGCTATAGCGTAGCCTATGCCGGCAGTCGAGCCGGTTATCAGTGCCAGCTTATCTTTTAGTTGTAAGTTCATAGATTATTGTTGTTCGTTTTTGTGGATAGATTGACATTTCGATCAATCCAAAAGATTTAAATGTCAATCAAAGTAACAGCATAACCTGCAATTGTTTGTCACACTTGTGTTTTAATAGCGGGCAGACTTACGAAGCTTCAAAAACTTCGTAAGTCTAAAAATGAGATGAAAGCTATTAAACAAAAAAGGGCAGACACCCAATCGGCGCCTACCCTCAGTTGAAATTATTAATATTAAAAATTATTCGCCGGGAGCATTATCAGGTGTTCCCATTACTTTATAAGCTTTTTTACCGTTCTGATCTTCAATTTGTTGGTAGTAAAAATCATCAGGAGATACATAATATACCTGACCGCCTAATCTGATCTTACGGGTATCTGGTGGCAGGCTATAGAAGACGTCGCCAATTTCAGGCATAGCTACTGCCGGCTGACTGCTTGGCGGAGGAGCCATCTGGCTGCCGCCTGAATATCCGCCTTGGTCAGGCGCATAACCGCCCTGGTCAGGCGAACCGGTTTCCAACTGGCCATCTTTACCGGCAACCTGGTAAACCACGGTGCCGTCATCTCTGGTTACCGGTGTATAATATACCCCGTTAGCCTCATAATATTGCTGACCATTGATCATGATTGATTGAGCGTTGCTTGGCAGGCTATTAACTGCTGCACCTATAGGTGGCTCAACAACGGTATAATTACCGTTATCATAGTTATAG